>OLRR01000164.1_pt1 | contig 56100 bp, 61 predicted proteins | sample 1671941 | NCBI WGS metagenome assembly OLRR01 (sample SAMEA3136628, study PRJEB25190) | human gut metagenome
AAACCACCTTTTATATTTCTACTCATAATCATTACCTCCTCGTTAAATACCGATTTTTCGTTCTCAGCGACTTCCCAATAAATGGGAAGTTGTTTATCCAAAATGAAATGGAATAACCATATCAAGTAAAACTGCAAGAACTATACTAATCGTTCCCATTAGCGCAGAACTCCTCAATGTGTCTCTCCTCAAAACAATAAGTCCAATAATAAAGACTATCACTTCCAAAACAGATTTTGCATTAAAATACCAGCATCCATATACAAAGCACATATTGAACAATACTGCCAAAATCAGCGCCGATAGTATAAGTGCCAGTTTGCTTTTCCCCCTTGCATACCAGCAGGCAAAAGACAATAATGGAGAAACAGCTGTAAATCCAAACCAAATCACCGCATAACTTCTTGGAAAAAATCCTGCAATATAGTTTGAATACAAATAGTAACTTGCAACCATACCAATAAAGAATGCAAAAACATTAATGCTTGCTCTTATTGCAGAATTGCTATAAATAGAAATACACAGTGCAATCAATACCCAGATTGCAAAACGTCCAAGGAAATTATGAACATCTAATGCTCCATCTATTGCCATAAGCACACTGGGAAGTTCAGCTTGACGAAAATCCAAAAATTTTGAAAAAGTCCCCAAAGCTATTCCAAGGAACAATACAGCTATAGTATTTATAATTTTTCTATTATTAGATATTGGTTTTTCTACATTCCTGATATCATTCAAAAACTTTATCATAATTACCCTCACAATTTTCGATTTCTCAGTTTCAAAAATTGGAAGTTATGGCTTTAACTTTTTCCAAATAATCAGCTTTAGGATAATACATACGACCACCACAACGACCACCATGGCACCATCCAACAGTAACTCTGTGTACCACGGTGCAGACTGCATGACATATAAATTTGGATAAGTTTTAAAGTGCCAGAACTTATAAATTCCGTACCCAATAAAAACTCCTATGAATGAACCAATAACGATGTTTAAAAAACAATTTAATTTTCTCAGCATGGCAGTGCACCCCTTTCCAAATTACGATTTCTCAGTTTCAAAAATTAGAAGTTATTTTACTTGCGTTCCATAAATCCTATGATTGAAAAAATCAATCCTACAATCCCAATTCCGATAACGAGCAGCCCCATTCCTGATGAGCAAAGAGAAATTATAATGGCAAAGAGTAGTATTGCAATACCTAATCCAATTTTCTTCATTGTAAATCCTCCTTTACAAATGCCGATTTTAATGTCTCTATTATACCATAATGATACTATTATAAAAAAGGAAAAAGAGCTCCTTCGAGCTCTTTTGGGTCAGTTCTGCAGTCGAGTAGACTAAGACCTCTCAATCTTAGCCCCTCACAGATCCGTACGTGCGGCTTTCCCGCATACGGCTCCTCATAGTAACATTCGCTTCAATATAAACAATAGTACGTTTTAGGTTTTGCTAACGGGTAATACTTGAGCATTTCCACAAATCCATTCCATGTGTATGCCCGTCTACAACCTCTCCGATTCATAGCTTTAAACAGAAACTGCTGAACTCTATGCAAAAATGTTGTTATCTTTCGGAAATTCCATGTAACACCATAGTACCGATAGTGTCCGATTAGCTTCACATTTAATTCCTTGATTATCTCTCGCATCGGTCGATTCCGATTATCATAAATCCAATTCTTATAGGCTCTGACCTTTTGCTCAAACTTCTTTCTTGAAGTCTGTACTTTTGGTACGAAACCTCCTTTTCGGTTTTTGCTACAGTAGAAAGTAAATCCCAAAAAGTCAAATGTTTCCGGTTTATGTTCTCCTCTTGCCCTGCGATTCTGCTCTGCAAATCTTCCAAATTCAATCAGTCTGCTTTTACTACTCTCAAGTTCCAGACCAAACTTTTCCATTCGTTCTTTTAACTCTTTATAGTATCTTTCAGCTTCTGACTTATATTGAAATCCTGCAACAAAATCATCCGCAAAGTTGACAAGAAAACACTCTCCCTGCATTTCCTTCTTCACTACAAGTTTGAACCACAGCGTCAGCACATGATGCATGTATATATTCGCAAGCATCGGACTCATTACTGAGCCTTGTGCCGAACCTTCCTCTGTTGGTTCAAATTTACCTTGTTCCATTATTCCTGCTTTAAGATATTTACGTATCAGCCACAGTAAGTTCTTATCCTGTATGTTCCATTCGAGAAACTTCATCATCCACTCATGGTCGATATGGTCAAAGAACCCTTTGATGTCAGCATCTACGATATAGCTGATTTTCCCATAACTTATCCGTTGATATATCTCTTTTATCGCTTCGTGACAACCTCTGTTCGGTCTGAATCCATACATACAGTTTAGGAATCTTGGCTCATAAATAGCACCCAATATTTTCTTCACTGCCATTTGTACAATCTTATCTTCATAAGAAGCTATCCCTAATGGTCTTTTCTTTCCATTTGCTTTAGGAATGTATACCCTCAGCGATGGAAGTGGCTTAAAGGATTTGTTTTTCAGCCTTTGTACTAAATCCTTGATATTTCTGTCAAGGTTCTTCCCATACTCATCTTTGGTTACCTTGTCGATTCCGACTGCTTTGCTCCCATCTAATTCCTTATGACATTGCTTTAACATATCTTCATTTATCAAATGGTACACTGATGTAAATATAGGATGTTTTGTTGTTGCTGATATTTCAGCTATTCTTACTAATTTCGTTTCCATTATTTCCTCCGTCCCTGAGTACGGATAATGTGTCCTCAGTAAGACCTTTACTATGCAATCCCCTTCCCTCCATCGGCATTACCCGATTTCTACAGTACTATGAGATTGTCCGACTACCTGCCATTCATTTGAAATCCTCCGTTTTCAGTTGTGACTTCATACTCTTTTTCGAGAAACGGCAGGTTCTCCCCAGTTGATGTGTATTCACGATGTAAAACATGATTGGTTCTCTGACTCCGCAGTGCCACATAATACTCGCCATATCGTATTACATGATATTGTCTTCCGCACCAGTTAAGACGTCGACCGACTGAAGTTAACGTTTCGAAGCTCAATCACTATTCAACCCTGCTTTCTTGCTGTCTACGCTTGTCAAATGCCGTTACCGACATCATCCCAAGACTCGCTATTATCTGGTTGGCTAAACCTTGGATAAACCGGATTCCCACCGGCTTGACTACACACCCTTAGCTGGGCGCACAACTGGAAGTTACATAAATCTGCTTATCAGATTATATGCTGTGACTACATAGACAAAAATCGCTATGCCTGCAAATATCATAGCATCTTTCTTCGCACCTTTATCATAACACTCCTTTGCATTTGTCAACATAGTTAATCCCATAAAGACAAACATAATCGGCAGTGTTATATCAGTAGAAACTATGTTTATCAGTCCCAGTGAGCCAAAAATAATAGTTAATACGCTGAATATTGCTTTCCATATACGCATACATAGTCCTCCTTTGCAAATTCATATTTTTTGTATAAAGCAATAGTATTTATCAGTAAAACTTAAACGATAGCTCCGAAATATCTTCCATCCTTATTTTGGTATCATCTGCCATCACCAGCAGACGCTCCTGCGGGCAGATCTTTTTCAGACCCTGGCTGATAGTAAGGTATGCTCCACCATTCTTTTTTGTATCAGGCCGAAAATAGGTGATACATACTTCTGGTACTTCGGCAATTCGTTCCTGGAGGATATACACTTTTTCATCTAATTTCAACTTTTCATAATCATCCAGTTCTATTTTCCCTTCCGTCAGACGGGCAGTCTCTGCAATAGCTTCTCCATGCCCGGATAATGCTGCAAATGGTGCAAACTGTGCTGCCCGGTTATATATGGACATCTGTGGATGCTTTTTCGATACATGATGTTCCAGATACAAGATATCTTCATATGATTCCATATCCCTGCTCCTTTATGCTTTATGTCCGCCGATCTCTTCGTTCCGTTCCCGGCCCGTTGCGCCTTCCTGAAAACTGGTTCCTTTTAATACGGCATTTTTGCCAAAACGATTCTTGATCTCAAGCATGGCTACCTGCAGTTTCCGCTCTTTTGCCAATGCGTCATTTTCTTCTCTCTCCTTTTTCTCCAGTGCATGATAATCTGTAAACAGGTCATACTGTTCATAAGTGATTTCTTTTTCTGCCTGACCCTCATCTACCAGATGATTTGCGGATATATTCAATCTTCGTATCAAAAGATTCCGGTCTACGATGCGATCATACAGTTCTTCTGCAGCCTGTATTAACAAATGAGAAGATGATGTTTTTCGTTCCAGATTCACCGTACCATTGGCATGTTCCGGAACTTTCTTTCCATATCGGTTTGTCGTGATTTTCCCCGTATATGTGATTTGTTGTGATTCCAGATTTTTTCTGTCATATCCAATCGTAACAACCAGCTGATCTGTGACAAGCCCTTTACTTACCAATTCCAGTGATAACGCATCTGCCATCTCACGCATAACAATACGTGCTTTTTGTGCTTCATAAGGACAATGCAGTACCTGGCCAGAGCAGATGCTTTTTGTTTCTGGCCTGTACCCTTTTACATCTGCAATCGTGCATGGCTCCCAGCCCCAGGCATGATCAATCAGCAATTCTGCATTAATGCCAAATAATCGATATAACAGGTCCTCGTTATGATAGCTGCGTTCATCTCCCAGGGAACAGCGTGCGATATCTCCCATCGTATACAACCCATACTGTGCGAGTTTTTTTGCATACCCTCGTCCGACTCTCCAGAAATCTGTGATCGGTGTATGACTCCACAGAAGTTTCCGGTAAGATATTTCATCCAGTTTGGCGATCCGAACACCGTCCTCATCCGGCTCCACATGCTTTGCTACAATATCCATGGCAACTTTACACAGATACAGATTCGTACCGATACCTGCTGTCGCCGTGATCCCGGTATTTACATAGATATCCTGCACCATTTTTTTGACCAGCTGCTCCGGAGATACGTGATAAATATCCAGATAAGATGTAAGATCTATCATAACCTCATCAATACTGTAAACATGAATGTCCTCTGGAGCGATATATTTTAAATACACATTATAAATCCTGGTACTGTATTCCACATACAGCGACATACGCGGAGGTGCTACAATATATTCCAGTTTGTATTCCGGATGGTTTTCTAATTCTCTCTTATCATATGAGGCGGCAGTAAATTTCCTGTGAGGAGCCTTATACAAACGTTCTGTATTTACTTCTTTTACCCGCTGCACGACCTCAAAAAGCCTTGCCCGCCCGGAAATCCCATATGCCTTCAGTGATGGTGAAACTGCCAGACAAATTGTTTTTTCTGTCCGGCTAAGATCCGCTACTACAAGATTGGTCTCAAGCGGATCCAGCATTCTTTCATGACATTCTACGGATGCGTAAAAAGATTTCAAATCAATAGCTGCATAGATTCTTCCATCTTTTTTATGGCTGTTGTGTATGTTTGTCATTTTCTCACCTTCTTTATCTTACCTTGATAAACCACTGATCGATTTTCCGCTGGAAAAACAATTCGATCATTCTTACCCTGTCATGCTCCATAATGTCGCACAGAAACGTAATATCACTGTTTTTATGATCCTGCACACGGTGCACCTTTATAATCTGATAGACCAGCTTACAGCCTTCGGTATCTGTGACCTGGATATACTGAGGCCGCACACCGCCCTGATTGGAAAAAGAAGCAATACAGGATACCGGCTGCAGCTGGTTGGAATACTTACATTCAAAATACTCTCTTTTTTGCAATGGAATAGCCATACAATCCCTCTTATTCTGTATCCTGTTTTTTGTCATTCTATCATAGAACGTATGTTCTGTCAATTTGGATTGCACTTCCAATTTTTGTAAAAAAGAGACCTGAAAGAATCAGCTTGCTGCCAGTGCCATCTGTATCAGTCTTTCAAACGATTCTGCGAATCTTTCATCATCTTCTTTTGTCCTTTTTTTCGGACCTTTTAAATGGGCTTTGTTTGAACTCCTCCGTGCCTTTTTATTCAGATGCCGTTCCATAAGCATCCGGTCGATGTTATCATTCGTATACCATTTTCCGGATTGGTGGATCGCATAAGCTCCCTTTCCCAATGCCATTGCTGCCACACCATAATCCTGTGATACAACAACGTCGCCTTTCTGGCATATGTTGATCAACTTATAATCCACTGCGTCTGCTCCTGCACCTACAACCACAACTTCGCTGTAGGCAGAGGTCAACACATGATTCGTGTCACATAACAATGTCACAGCAACGTTATATTTTTGTGCCTTGTTTTCGATGATAGCGATCACCGGACAGGCATCCGCATCTACGTATATATGCATTATTTTTCTCCTTTGTTCCTACTATAAGAACAGACTTTGCTGCTCATACTCTGCCTCGCGTTTCAGCATAATCGGCGTGTATTGCAGCAGTTTTTCCATCTTTTCATTCTGGAACCAGTCCACAGTCTGTTCTTTTTCCAGAATTAACGGCATCCGTTCATGTACTTTTTCCATAGAAGCATTGGCTTTTGTTGTTAAAATCACGAATCTTCGTTCATTCTCAAACCAGTCACAAAACCCGGCCATATATAATACCGGTGCGTCTGGCCTGGTAAATGTATTTTTCTCTTTTAACCGGTTCCATTCATAAAAGCCACTGGCAGGGATCAGAACACGATGATATAATATGCCATTTCGAAAAGAAGCCTTATCCATCACGGATTCTGCCCGTGCATTAATAACAAGATTCTTTCCCCTGGATAACGGATAACCCCATTTGCACATATGAAGTTTCAAACCGTTTTCAGACTTTTCTATAACCGGCGCGCTCTCCGTTGGATGGATATCCCCGGTAAACTGGGCTTTGCGGATCCGTTGGTCTACTTCCCTGACCACCTGCTGTATTTCATCTGCCATATCTGAATCAATATAATATCTGCCACACATCTTCATTTCCTCATAACAATGAAAGAAGGGATTTTTTTCATTGCCCCTTCTTGATTTTTTGTATGTATTTTTCTTTTATTATAACCACTAAATCGACTTGCTACAACCGGATGTTTATCTAATGAAAATGAAACAGGCAATTCAAATATGGACATATAGTATGACAAAATCGCCAGAAATTACATTTAGCAATCTCTGGCGATTCAAATTTTTTATTTATGGTATTCGCGTTTATTTCCATCTATATGATGATACGCGGTACTGCTTTTCTGATTGTTTCGGATACGATCATCGGATGGTTTTGTTGTCATCATTTTATACAATTTTGTGTCCTGCGGAAACTGATCAATAAATGGAATCACCGTGCCCCCACTTTCGCTTCCCTGGCCACCGGTCATCCAGATCAGTCCCTGGCCAGAGGGACCGTTGTTGATATACTTCTGTTCTTCCGGTGAAATATTATAAATATTTGAAAGCTGTATCAGATTCATTGGGGCCTGGTTTAGCAGCATGACAAATCCACAGTTATTTAATATCGTCCTTCCTGCCTCAGATTTTAAAAGATCCTCTACGTTCTGTGTAATTCCTGTTGGTATTCCATTCCATTTTCGTGCCCTCTTCCAAATCTCCTGCAAGAAATCAGCCGAAGTATCCTTTTTAAGCAGCAAATAAAACTCGTCAATATATAGCCATGTACGTTTCCCCTTTTTCCGGTTTTCAATCATCTTATTCCAGATAGAATTCAGACAGATCTGCAAACCCAGTTCCTTCAGACCGGAGCCAATATCCTTGATATCATAGATCACAAATCTGTTATCCGTATTTACATTTGTCTTATGTGCAAAGATGTCGTGTGATCCTTTGACATATCGTTCCATAGCCAGGGCAATATTCTGCGCTTCCGGCGCAACCTGCTCCAGCATTTTCTCATAAAATTCCTGCATGGTTGGCATATGCTCCAGATCAATAGTTTTTCCGGTTTTATGCAGATGTCGCAGGTATGGCTCATAGATTTCAAATACCACCCGGTCAATCAAAGAACGTTCGCTGGGGGAAATCCCGTAACGTCCACCAATTGCAATATCTACAATCGTTGTAATATAATCCGCTTTCATCTTTACAGGATCGCCATCATCGGCATACTCAATGTCCATGTCGAACGGATTCAGATAAATATCCGAACCATTTGCTATCCGGACCACCTCACCGCCAAGCTTTTCTGCCAGAGGAAGATATTCGCGCTCCGGATCGATAATATATACTTCATCTGTAGTGTTTAAAATTACATTGATGATCTCTCTTTTCGTAGCAAAAGATTTACCGGATCCGGGCATTCCAAGAATCACACCATTGTAATTTTGTCCCTTTGTACGATCGTAGCGTATCATACCATAAGATTCTGCATTTAATCCATAATACATACCGTGTTTGTGGTTTAATTCTTTTACGCTGAATGGAATCAGCATGGCAGCTGTTTCGGTAGTCATCAGACGTTCCACAGCAATTTTATTCATTCCGACAGGAAGCGCCGTGGCCAGACCATATTCCTGCTGAAGAGAAAGCACCCGGATCTGCATCTGGTGCTTATTGGCTATCATGGAGATCTGCTTATCCATCTTTTCCAGTTCTTTTTCTGATGAAGTAAATACCGTAAGTACAATAGATGCCATGACAATCTTCTGATTTCTCTTCGTAATATCATTGGTCAGATTTTTTACTTCTGTTCGGGAATCCAACAGTTCCTGGGAAATCAGATCCATGCTGTAACCTGCACGACTTGCACTCTTTTCTGCATCAGCCACATTGGAATTGATATTGACACGATAGGATTTGATCAGTTTGGATCCTATATCCTGTGGCAGGGTACGATAATGGACACTTACCAGCATATTACATGGAAGTTCCGAAAGATCCGTAAAAGCATCCCCACGAAGCCATGTTGGAATCATCGAAACATAGTATGTTCGTGCAAAAGTTTTTGTTCCCAGGAGCACTTTATCGGCTTTAAATGTGAAACTATCCGGTCCGATTACATCTTTTGTTGTGAGTCCCAGCTGGTGAATAGACTGCAGGGTAACACTGTCCTGCCATTCACCCTGATATTGTATTTTCTGTAAAAATTTCTGCGTGGAACCAGGATTATATATATCGTATAGCATACAAAGCCGTTCCATCGATGTCATTGCTTTGGTATTCTCACCGGTAAGGTTTGTTATCATTTTTATTGCTTCCGTATCCAGCCGCAGAAAGGTCGTGATTGCTTCCTGAATGGATTCCTCTTCTATTGTCAGGATCATAACCTTAACCTTTTCCAGGTTGTTATTTGCACCGGACATTTTTTCAATCAACATCTGATTATACTCTTCCCGGTACTCGTTCAGCGTATCATTCATCATTGGCATAAGTACCTGTTTTTGAAACTCTGCCAGATTCATGTTCTTATTCCAGATAGTAATTTCTACTTTTACCGTATCACCAAATGTAGAAAGCATTCTGGAATAGTCCTGAAAGATCTTTTCCTGGCCTTGCCTGGAACTGATTTTGAAATTGGTATCACCAAGAATATACGCTTTTGAAAACACACCAGGCGTAAGCTCCATGATCCCGTTTTGGTATACGTATAAATATGGAATGGTATCCTGAACCGTCTGCGGCACTTTCCATTTCAGCAGTTCTTTTTTTCTGCTATGCCCTTTTGCTTTATTCTTTCTATTTTGGGGTGTAGATCTTATTTCCTTTTTCGTATCTCTGCTACTTTTTCGAAAGTACATGTTACTTCTCCTTTTGCCAATCCGTTTTTATAAGAAACATATGCATGTTACTTATAAACCTTCAAAGTTTCTTTTTTCCTTGATTCCCGGATCATTTTTTTACGTAATTTTCGGATCTGTTTTTCCTTCTTTTGTGATATTGGTACATCAGCTTCTTTCCGCAAAGAACCAGTGTATATCCTCCTGCCCGGTGCAAGGACATTACACAACAGGAAAATCAGAATGAATTTTTCCATAGGCATCCCGTATATCTCAAACATAAAAGCAAAGACAGGCGTATCGATCAGTGCCGCTATGTACATAATAGCTTCTGCACTCAGATTTCTATCTTTTAGTACAGCTGTATATAATAAAAAGTCCATCGCAATGACAAGCATCAATATAACCAGCTGCCGCATCGTCAAAGGACCTACGGTTTTGGTTTTATAAGTTGTAATATCCTTTGGAACCTGAATTTCTATCATAAACGCCTCCCATTAAACACCAAGAATATCGTTGCAAATACTTTGTGCCTTCAAAGTAATTCCGATTACGGCCAGCTGGATCGCACTCATGCTCCAAAGTGCCGTACTCCCCAGAACATCCAGAATATTGTCCTTCGTAATGGTCATATATCCGTCACTAAGGGAACTGATCAGGGAATTACACAATGCATTTGCTGCATATAAGATAACGGCAATCGCACCAAGCTGCAGGGCACAGGCTGCAAATTTCTTCAAGTATCGAAAACCGGAACTGCGGGTTCCATCTTCAAACAGATTTGCAACTCCTATCGGTGAAAAAATCGCCCGAACAATCAGTTCGATGGAACGGCCGACAGCAATCACATATGCCACAACGTAACACAGTCTGGATATCAGCCACGGAATAAGGAGCTGCAGAACAACCATTAAGGCCTGTTTGATTCCTGCTTTTCCTAAAGCGTCTTTCATATCTTTTTCTACTTCACTATACCGGTAACCGGTTGCTGCATTTTCACCGAAAATTTCAAATGAATTACTTGAATTTCCCGCAAGGTCCTTTACTGCATTGAAAATAAGAACGGATAATTCTTCCAGACCATTTACTATCATTTCCAGATTCATGATAAGTACCGTAACTGCTAAAAGACGAAGTAACATAACTGTCAGACGCTCAAACGTCACAAAATCTTTTTGCGCTTCATTCAGTAACTCGATCAAAAAGAATAAAATTACCAGGGATGCCGCCAGACCTTTAAAGATCCCAATTGCATCTGAGATTACTCCTGTATTCAAGGCATTTACCGTTGCTGTATTTATCGTATTTAAAAATTCTGCAATATCATTCAGTAATCCATTTCCAAATAACACGACGAGTGCTTCGAATATTTGTCTTGAAAAAAATTTCAGCATATCTTTCCTTTCTTTGAAAAAGAGACAGAAGCAAACCTCTGTCTCTATATGTAACATTCGATATTATGCTAATTTATCCAAGATGCCAGACGCATTAACAAATGTCTCCAGGAATATCAGAATGATGGATATAACCATCATTGAGGTATTCTTTGTTTTGGAATCCGGATCTTCATTCTTAAAGGCCAGAATCAATGCCCCGATACTATACACCACCATAACGATTCCAATGATACGAAAAACCAGCAAAATAATGCCGATCATGTTAGTGACAATATCCGTATCTCCCAGTGTCGCCGTTGTCACATCGGCCATACATGGTACACAGGTACTCATAAGAAGCAGCCAGGCAAACGATATTGTTTTTACGGCTTTTCTATAGAGTCTTAAAACCTGCTCCGCCCAGGCAGCGTTTCCTACATTTGTGCGGGCAGTTGTTGCCAGTACATGTATTTTTCTGATCTGGCTCTTTCGGTTGTTGAACATTCTTCTACTTCAGTATGGATATCCATACCGATCTCCTTTCCTTCTAATCAGGAACAAAGATTTCGAAGCTATGTATCTCTATTTATGTTTTTGTCAGTTTCCTCCAATCTTTCAGGAACAATCCCTAAAATTATTCCCTTTCTTCCCTTCTTTTCAATTGTCTTGTTTCTTTCCAGCTGTTAAGCTTTCTCTATCTAATATCCTAATTTTTAGTTACTTTCCGGAATCTTCTGCTGAGTCCGGATCTTTGTTATCAAAATCTAATTCTGTTTTTTGAATTTTGGGAAGTATCTTTTCTTTTTCTGTTTTCTCGCAATAAAACATACGTGCTTTTTTAGTCTCCCGGTTTTCACGGTAAATTTCTTTAACCACATAATCTTCATAAGTGCTCCAGCGGCCATTGGAAGCCACCCGCCGTGTTTCAATCATTCCGATGGTATATAAGAAATCCTTTTCCCGGATCTTATCTACAAATTCATCCGCATCGTTTGGATATACCAAACAATGCACATAGCTTTCATGATAATTCCGTTTGGTCAATAACGTAAGACGTACCAAGCCCAGATGGCTTTTTGGCTGTCGGATATTGGCTACATATCCGGAAAGTACCACGCGGTTTCTTTTCTCTGGTATATTTTCCAGATCTATCTTTTCTATAACATCGCCTACAATTGTCTGATAAGGCACTCGTTTCTCAGTATTTGCGTATCCGGGAACAGTCTGTATGTGTCCCTCTATTTTTACCCATGTACCGGCATCAAAATTTTCTGCCAACGTATCAATGTTTATCTTTCCGTTTTCAGAATCATAAAAAAGAATCTTTGGGTAATCATTCTGCATACGGACATTTTGCTGCCGTACAGCTATTCCGATAGATACATTGTAATCAGTCCGGAACATCTCTGTAATGATTCCATACAAAATGATCTCATTGGAATATCCGCGCTTTAACTGTTTTTCCATTATTTCCTCTCTTTCTTTCCCAAAGGGATCGTTAATTCTTTTGTTTTCGCATTCCCAAAAGCACTGAAATACCGCCTACGAGTAAGCAGGTTCCAGCAAGCAACAAATCTTTCAAGATATGATCTTCCAGCCCTGTTTTAGGTGCCTGGTAATGGTCAGATTCGCCATCATCCCATCCACAGTCGAATACCCAGGTAATATCGGTATCCCTGACTGCATAAACATTTTTATCTTCTTTCGGCATAGAAACAGAAAAATCAATTTTTCCTTCCGAACCTTTCTCATACAGACCAAGAGAAATTTTTTCGTTAAGATCAGTGCTTTCCAAATTACCCTCATATACGGAGTTTCCATTCACCTGAATAGATAACTGTAAATTTTTCAGCAGATCCATTTGTGCTTCAGAGAGATCCTCCGGTGTTTCCGTATGGAAAAACAAATTTGCCGCATGGTCATTTTGGTTTTTGACATACACGGTGTCAGATACCGTATCTCCAGGCATCAAGGTATCCAAATTTTGGAAGAAATCAGATGTATTGGAAACCATCTGCGCTGCCTGCGCATCCAGTGATACTGCCATCTGTCCCTGGTATTGCGTTTTTGAAGTAATACTGCCATCATTTTCATGCAAGCAAAGTTCAATCTCTGTGTCTCCCCAAGGCTGTTCTTTCATAAAGTCCGGCTGGAAATTCGCAGCCTGCACTGCTTCTGCAGTGACATCAAGCTGACAAGTTTGTTCAGAAGATCTTTCTGTCCATTCTTTTGGAAAGGATACCGATTCAAAAAATTGAATGGATTCTCCGGTCTGGATGTCCTTCGTGTAATAAAAGTAACCATCGGAACCATTTACCCAGTCTGCGGAAATTCCATTTAAGTAGATTCCATCTAAACCGTCATTTCCTATCCATTCTCCCGTCTGCTTTTCTTCTGATATGGGAGCTGTTTTTACGGTTGCATCCTCAGATGCATCCTGTGCATATACAACCTTCATTCTCAGATAACAGGGATTTGCCAGATTTTTCACTGTGACAATTTTTGAAATAGTGTCTCCCGGAACGATGATCTGATCATTTTCAAAAGGTTCTAATGTCTCACCATCTTCAGAAATCTGATTCTCCTGAATGGCAATATCAACATCTCCGGTTGTGATGGTACTTGTTACCTTCAGTTCGTTGCTTTTATATGCATAAGCTCCTGACAGTGAATAACAGGCAACCGAACCGGCCAGCATCAAATATCCACAGGAGTTTATGATCTTTTTTTTCATGTGGTTTCCTCCTTCATCACTTCGCTTCTACCGGTTTTTTCAAAGCTTTGCTCCAGGCCTGCTGCCAGGTCAAAACCTGTTGTGTATCAGGGTCTTTTGCCTGATAACTTTCTTCGTACACATTGATATCAAAATTTTCAATCTCCGTGGTAAGGTTGGTGTTCACATCGGATCCGATGATTTTCAGGCTTTTCATAAATGCCTCTGTTGTTTTCCCCGGCTCCAGAATATCGGTATAGTAATAATAGTCATCTGTTCCAAGCACCCATTTGTTACTCATTCCCTGGATTGTATAGATTCCCATATCTGAAGTCGAATAATAAACTTTTGCTCTTACATAGCACGGAACGGAATTCCCATCAGAATCATCATTTGTAATCTTCACCAGTTTTTCAATGATCTGGTTGCTTCCCGGAGGTATGGGTGTTACCGTTGGAAATTCTTCTTCAATGGAGGTCGTATTATTTCCAATCTTTATGGTATTCACTACACTTTTGTAATCTGTAAGATATGCCAGCGCAGACTGTGCACCGATAATTACCACACCAGCTAATAAAAATCCTGACATCAAAAATGGAATTTTCTTATGTTTGATCATCGTAATGCTCCTTTAACTGCTGAATTTTATAACTGACATGATTCCGTTATCTTCGTTTTGGTTTGCATAAGCAAGATAAGCTTTTCGAGCCTGCTTAATTACTTCTGCTGTTGTTGCCGGTATTGCATTTTTGACATTCTCATCCTCGGCGGATCCTGTATGCGTTGCCTGAATCGCATATGCTTTGACAGGAATGTAATACTCTTTTCCATCCAGCTGCCCTTCCATGCAATTTACAACACGTATTTTTTCGAAGAGAGGTGTTGTTTTATTCGTTAGAACCTGTCCGATCAAAGCTGCATACTTTGGATTAACCGCATCGGTATTGGCAAGCATGGTGTTAAAGCTGTATGTAAACTTCAGATACCCATCTACATTTTTTTGATAACTGTCTGTATCCGGAATATCTGTTACCGGAATATCACTTATCTCAAGTAACGTCCATCCATCTTTTCCATCATGGATATTGTTCCTGATCAGATGTCCATCCGGCAGTTCTGCGGAATCCAAAATCTCCGATGCCTGATCATATTGAATGTCAGAAGCATCGCCTACCAGAAACTCATCCGAAGATGTCTTTGTCACTTCACCTTCTCCGAAAGTAACCAGCATATGATGTTTTTTTAGTGGCGCTCCATTTGCATCCTTATCATACAAAGTGCTGTCATCATTCACTTTTGTCACTTTAGCATATGGGATATAGACCTGCAGATAGACAAATGATGGTGTTACACACTCATCTGTAGCTGTAATGGTTGGATCCTTCTGATATACGTCGCCTGGAACTGCTTTTTCTTTCGTGCCGGAATCGTCTTTTATCCATTCCGGTTCTACGAGATTGATAGAAACTTTCCCTTCTGAAAAGAGATTTTTAACAGAATTTGCGTTACTCAAATATGAATAAGCTCCTGTCTGCGTAATCCCAAAACCAACACTGCACAGTACAGCCATAGCAAGTGTCATTCGTTTCATGCCTTTTTTACTTTTTTTCGTTCCACCTGTAAGTTGTAGTAAATTTTTACTCTCCAAAACGCTTTCCTCCTTTCTCCTATTTGTATTTCCAATATGGGTGATGCTCTTTTGGGAAAAAGGAAGAATTGCATTTTCACATGCGAACCGGGTTCGCTTATTTTGCCAGATGAAGAAGCAAAAGATGGATAATGACCAGTCCAAGCATTACGCATACGACATATATTTTGTTTGTACTCAACCACTCACTGACATATCCTGCATATGGAATGCATAGGCCCCAGGGCATTTTTATTACTTTCCCACAAACCTGTGCCTGTGTCACTGGTGCAAAATCTGCATTCTCGTTGTTGTCACCTTTTGTAATAATTTTTCCATCTTCCTGAATTTCCACAACTCTGTGAACAACGTTTTCCTTTTGCAGCCGATACATAATAATGTCGCCACTTTGAATATTTTCCGTTTGAGTATCCACCAGTACCATACTTCCGGTGCGGATCACCGGCTCCATACTGCCTGACAAAATAATGTAGCTGTTGATCCCCATATTGGTTAATAAAAGCGGAATCAGTAAAATCAGGCTTACAACCATAAGGATACCTCCAAGAATATCACCTGATTTTTTTATGATTTTCATATGTAATCTCTCCTCCTTTCTCTTTTCAATATGGGTAATAATTAGAGTTGTTCTTCTGTTTTCAAAAATAAATTGCTTTTACCCATATTGTTTAAGAATCTGCTATATTCAGATTTTATATCTTTAACAAACAAACGATAACGGAGGAGAAGTATGTCCGATAACCGAAGCACAACATTGAATATTCGAAAGAAAGATAAAGCAACATTGTCGAATGTTTTGAATGAAATGATTTATGAGAAGAAAATGTCTCTGCAGGAATTTCGGCTTTTCTTGTTATATCTCGCAAAAATTGATCCTAAAAATCCCAATCAGACAGAGGTTACCTTTTCATTGCAGCAATACTCTGCACTGCTCGGGGTAGAATTGAACGAATCAGCACTTTTTGCAGTGATGGACAAGCTGCTGAAACGCCTGGTATCCATTCGCCCGGAAATCATGCCCGAATATGCCATTGACGGTCGGATACGATGCCAGCTTTTCAGTAAGTGTTTTATGTTTAAAGCGAAAAGCGATGGAAAATGGTATATGTCCTTTAAATGTCATGATGATATCAAACCGTATCTGTTTGATTTTAAGGGAAACTTTACAGAATTCGAATTTTGGAACGCTATTAATCTGCATTCCTTTCACGAAATCAGGCTATATATGCTTTTGAAACAATACTATAGAATTGGGGAACGGATTATTGATCTTCAGGACCTGAAACGGATGCTGGGAATTGCACCGCATGAGTTCCCGGAATATAAGATCTTTGCGCGTTCCGTTTTGAAGAAATGCCAAGCTGCCTTGAAAAAGAATTCCGATCTCATGTTTGATTACAAACCGGTTGGACGCCCGGCCAAGGCTGTCCGATTTGTGATTTATGAAAATACTTCTTTTGTTCTTCCGGATACACTGAGTGCTTCAAATATTATATTTCCATCCCAAGGTACTACAGACACATCTCACGCCTACAGCCAGTACTATCAACACCCAATTCCTTCCTGGCCTGAGTCGTCAGATCAGATAGAACAGATGAATCTGCTTTTTCAAATAAATAGGCAGGCGTTCTTTGAAGAATTTGATTTTGCCACTATGGAATATTTAATGGAGATCATAAAAAAATTATATCCGCTTCCACAACTATGTAATGCTGATTTTCTCGCAGATTATCTGAAACAGGTGATTCCGGATCTCCGGATCTTCTATCTGCAAATGTCAAGAGCTGCTGTTTCCCCACTCATGAGAGCACGTTCCAATTATCTTGCGAAAATTCTGTTAAACGAGTGTACAAGCAGACTCGGGTTTTCATACTCCAGTTCTTCTCATAAATATACCTACAAGGGAAACCATGACAACCGTTTCGGATTTGAGCATCGTGACTATGATTTAGCAGAAATTGAAAATTTATTATTAAAATAATAAGGAACCTCAGCCATCAAAGGTTGAGGTTCTGTTGTTGTAGCTTGTTTATACACTTGTTTTTCACTTGTTTATATTCTTGTTTTCGCAATCTCTATTCCCTTTAAAATCAGTCCTTTTCACCTTCGAAGGTGAATGAAGAATCCGAAACAGTGAATAAATAATCCACAAAGGTGAATGAAAAATCCCAGAAAGTGAACACTTAATCCTTAAAGGTGAATGTTTAATCCCAAAAGGTGAACAAAAAATCCATAAAGGTGAACACTTAATCCCAAAAACAGCAGAAAAAAAGACAGACAAATGATTGCCTGTCCTGTGCCTTAGATACGCTCCGGAAGTTGCTATGCATCTTCTAAAACCAGAAGTGCTGTCTGTTCGATTTGTGCGATTCTTCTTTCAATAAGCTCTATGATATCGCTCATATGGATGCCTGAAAAATCTGTAAGCTCCCGAACAAACCACATCCCGTCTTCTGAAGAAAAGTAAGCGATTTTTCCAAATCCACCTTTTTTTAAGTCCATTTGTTTTCCTTTATATAACACACGTACATCTATTCCCTTATTGAGATCGACAACGATGCGCATATTCTCCTCGTCCATTACGATTTTTCTGTCTTCCGTCTCTTCAAAAGAGAAACCATGATCTGTCAAATAGTTTTCATACATTAATGTAAATGGGTTCATATCCTTTTCCTTTCTTATTGTTGCAGTAAATATGGGCGATGCACAGAAAATACAGCTCAATATTTTACTGCCGGATTGTGGGTCTACTGTCATTTGCTCATGTATTGCAGAGGCACTCCTGCTCAAAAGTATCTATCTTATATGATAACACAGTTTACGGACAGCATCTGTTTTGTATGATTCCATATAGAAGCACAAGGGCATCTATCATGTATGATACGCATTACAAGGAACAGCATCTATTTAACATGATGCTGTTGTCTTTTATATTATAATACAAACATCGACATTTATCGACATAAAACTCACTTTTGTGCGTTCATCTTTCTTTTTCAACACTTACTAGGGAATTTCCTTTTTATCCGTAAGCAAATTTCTGAGACAATCCTATAAATACTAGGGATTGCTGGAGACCTATAAACGTTTCTAGCTCTATCTCTTATATTACTAGGGAATTTCTTGTGTGACAAAGTGTCTTCTCTCACTCGGACTTTCAAGTTTCCAATTTCCATTCGCCTATATTGAATAAAAAGCTTCTGTGAGACGAAGGAGGGATTATGGGATATAGTTTTGTACATATAAATAAACTCTATAGTTATTACAAAATAGGAAAAGCCTATGAGCACAATTACAGATTATCTAACGTATCCAATGCAATATCCGAATACAGAAACAAAAATGAAGAATTAATCAGTCTTCCTGTCAAAGCTGATCGGCAGTTATCTTATCTGGAAGCCTGGCAGGAACGTTTGCATGCGCTCCCGGCCTACGCCAAAGGGAACCGAAAAATACGAAAAAATGCAATTCTCGCTCTTGAAATTGTTACTTCTTTTTCCCGGGAAAATCGCAATCAGGTTCCTTTGGAGCAATGGAAAGAAGCAAATGTCCGATGGATACAAGAATCTTTTAATGCGGATATGGAAAAATATGGAGATAACGTTTTGAGCATCATGTGCCACGATGATGAAACCGGCAATACTCACTGCCATGCATTTATTCAGCCAATTGATCAGAAAGGGCATCTGAATGCTTCTTTTTTTACAGACGGAAAAGAAAATGGAAGATCCAGATATTCACGATTGCAGGACTCTTATGCAGAAGTTATGTGTTCTTTAGGACTACAACGTGGTATGAAAGGGTCGAAAGCCCGGCATAAGGATATTAAAAAATTTTATACGGAACTTAACCAGGCAATCGAAAATGTTCCGATTCCTCAAAAAGGAGAACTGGCCACAGATTATTATGAACGATTCCAGGAGCAGCTGGAAACTTTATCAGCGGCATATCTGAAAAAGGGACTGGAACGAGAACGTGCCGCCGATGAATGGGTCACTCGGAAAATCAACGACTATAAAAAACAGATACACCTGGAGCATCAGAATCAAAAACAACTCCTGGAACAAAATCTACGCACTCTTTCTTTACAGGTTATAGAGTCCCGAACACATTACCAGGAAGCAGAACATAAAATTCAGGAAACATCGGCGATGTATCAGCAACTTATCGATAACAAAGAACAGAAATTATCCGCTCTTACCAATCAGCTTCAGGAGATCCAGGATCTCATACTGAATTATGAAAACGAATATCGAACAATGAATGTCGCTGATTTCCTGGCACTGTTGAAAGAGGATACTCCAATATATCAATCTCTTGCTGCCATCGATCCGGAGAGTACACAACTGCTTAGTACATTCCAGGACAGGTTTCAAAATCACTTGCAACAGGCAGAACCGGAACCGGATCAAAGATTTTAAGCTGTCCAATACTCCAGTCTATACATAATCTTTTGAAGGGAAATATACAATGAGAAAGAAAAGAAGATTTTATATTTTTATGATAATTATTTCTTTTAGCACCATAATTGGTACAGCTACGAAACTCCAGGAACCTGAGCCACAGGAAATATTTGACACGCCTCCAGTAGTCCCGACATCCTTTCCAGATCCGAACCTTAAGGAAGAACAGGATAAAATTGCTACAACACCGGAAAACGAGAGGGACACAGAACAACCGGAAATTTCCAATGATCCGCAATCAGATCTGGAACAGGATTTCGGGAATCCGTCTTCAGATTCCTTTGTAGTTGAGCTGGGATAAAATTTTTTGAACGTCAAAAAACAGGTGCAAAAGAAATCCTTTTTGTACCTGTTTCTCTATTATATTGCTTTTCAATTATCAGAATCGAAAAGTTCAAGATTTTTATATAATAACTTTAATATGTATTTCCTGCTCTTTGTATCTTCTGGCGAAAGCGTTTCCGTCGGATTATATTCTGTCAACCAGATTAAAAATGGAAGATTTTTTCTTATATTCGGTTCTATCTCTGCCTGAATTTGTGCTATAGTTGGCCAGAACCCCTCCGGCTGCATATCTGTTTTTTTAATGTTCTCTACCATCCTGTCGTATTGTTGAAATGTTAATTTTATTTTCATTTCTCCATAACTCCTCTCGTATTTATCATAAAGCTAAACCATATATGATCTTTTAAAGAAAAAAGCCGGAAAAATTTCCAGCTTATTTTCATATGTCGATACATTCAAATATGGATATCTGGCCATCTAATGCATCTTTTTTCCTTTTTGTCTGAACAAACTCCTGTTTTAATATATCTGGCAATTCTTTGATACGGGACATGTATGCAACCTGATACCGGTCATTCAGTTCTTTCATGTATGAATATCCTGTTTTTATAACTTCCCAATATATGTGATATACTGTTGTAATGTTTTCAGCACTCAGCTGACACCATATCTGATCTTTCAATTCTTTATATCTTGTGGATCCGATCAGGCGTCTCATATTTACCTTTGAAAGCAGTAGATCAAGATATTTTTTGTCATGCAGCAGTGTAGCTATTTCATGAATACCGTCGATACCACACTGCAAATCGTATAGTTTTTTATAAAACTCTCTGCATACACGAGAAAATTGGTTACATAATCTATTTTTCTTTTCTGCGTTCTTTTTGTACAAATGTATTTTTTCTGTATACAGAATAATATATACTTCCCCGCATCTGGCATAACAATGAAAGTAGCAAAACTGTTTTTCAAGATTCGATTTACAGATCATAATTCCGAAATCCCATATGGAATCACAGAGAGTTTTCTGATATTTCGGATAATCTATCCAGATATAAAAAGCATCGTTTCTTATTCTCCATTTATAAAATGTTTTTTTACCGGATTCCGGTAAGAATGTAAAACTCTTTTTTATACTCTCTCTCATCGGATTATAAACCTGTTTTTCACCAAGCACTGCTATAACATATTTCACATCACCATTTTCCCTGTATATAAGATCCATATGATCCATATCTGCTATCGCATCAGCAATACACAGATCACGCCCGATCCATCCATTGTACAGCATCCGGCCATGGCAATCCAATAAACTTCCAATCGATGCAAACGCTTTTTTGTCTACTATGAAAATCTGTGAATTTATCTTAAATATCAGACCAGATTCACAAATCATTTCATAGACTTCCTCATTCACAGTCATTATTTCTTTATCGAATTTCAGAGTATCGTCATACTGTATAAATGGATATAATGGATCAATCGCAAAAAAAGAAACCTCATATGTACCGTTCAGTTTTCTGGCTGAATAATATGATAGCACTTTTAAATTTTTTGTATCAAATACATGCCGTTTTGTATGATCCTGTAACCAATCTACCGTTCGGAATAATGATTGCAGGTTGTCTCCATACACATCATATGGCTTTAATACATTTATTTGTTCATTCATTTTCCTTCCTCCTTTAAGCTCCATATATGAATTATATTTCACATTCAATATGGCAGATTCAGGAAACAGAAAATCGGATTGTACATGTAATACTATTCTTTCGACCAGAATCACATCAAATGGATGTTCCTGTGCTACTTCCTCCGGGGTAAGGTAATTTTGCAGATATTCCACACTATAGCCAATAATTTCTACGGCGGTATCTTTCCAGTTATAACTTTTTCCACATTGATTACAGATAGAAGTTTGAATCGCATTTCGTGTTTGTATATATCCATCCACATAGATGACACTTCCGGTATGAAGATATTTGATATCGTTTTCAGCCTGCTGTCCAATCGTGTTTATCCATGGATAATCGCTGTGCACTTCCGGAGAATCCTGAATGAAATATTTTCGTTGTATGGCGATCGGATAACGGACCGTATTCTTTTTTTTCTTTCCAACAGCGATCAATTCCGGGTTCCTGAGAACAGTACCAAGCGCAAAACATTTATTTGAAATTTCGACATGTGGCTGAAGCTTCTGCAAAGCGTCTTCTCTTGTCTGGATACCACTTTCCCGTCGACATAGATACAGCGGTGTTATGACAAAAATAATGGCTTTCTCTTTTATATTTTTCTCACCACAATGTTCACAAGAGGAGGCTTTTATAACGTTTTTGGTTGTAATAACTCCTTCTACTTCAATAATATCGTTGGTCTTATACTGTTCAATGGCGGTGACCATTTCCTCATCATCCGTAAAAATCGTTGGTACATTATAATAAAAGGTGTCTTTTTCCGAACGACTTTTATTCAGAACAATCAGGCTGAACATTGCTGCCGTAGAATTCCCCAGTTTTAGAAATTTAGGGGACTTCCGAAGAATTCCCAACAATCGGACATAATTGTGTGTAGCCATATTTTATTACCTTCTTTCTCCATAGAATCTAAAAATTTATAGTTAATATGGGAGAAAATAAAAAAATACCCGATTCATTTTCAGAACCAGGTATTTTAGACTTTATATAACATTTACTGCTCGCTTATAACATTTCTGAAATTTACACTTCTCATCAAACATCTCATATGCTTTTGCCGGTATCGCTAACGCAGCCATCAGAAATTCACTGAGAAAACATATCACTGCGCATCCGAACAATATCAGGATCCCTACACCAACAGGTAATATAATATCAGAGGGAAATACAAATCCATCTCTGATAATAGTATATACATCATAGACCAAAAATATCAAATATAATGTAGCAGATGCAGGTACGATAAGCGTCGAAAGAATCTCGATTATTTTTCCAGTCAGATAAATCGGGAAAAATATCATTCTCATAATTGTGTAGAACAGTAACAGTACAGGGTTATATGTGCGATTTTTTCTTTTCGGTTTCATAAAGCTTCCTCCTTTGTTTTTACTATACACCAATAGTCCCTTGCGAACCTGGTTCGCTTTTTTTATGTACTATTCTACTATAAAAGCTGCTTGCTCGTAATCTTGCATATTTCCAGAATTTTATTACCGGTTTGCTTTTTTTTGATTCATAACATGACCTAAAAACAAAATCACAATTATTATCGTGATCACAAAAACCGGAATATTTTGTATAAAAATTTTCCGAGTTGATTTTTCATAATGTGCACGTTGTTTATCCTTCTGGCTAGAATTAATATCAGAATCCTCGGTCAGATGATCTTGTTCCTCTTTTTCTATACTGCTACTTTCTTCCAAAGACATATCACTTTCTCCAGCTCCTTCATTCAAACCATTTGCTATATTTTGCTCCTGAAGCGTTCCTGGTACAAATACAGTATCTTTGTATTCTGTGTGTACCCTGCTGGCCTGTGTATCACCAATTCCCAGCTGTATACAGTTTCCTTCCTCTGTAGAAAAGTCAGAAGTAATACTATAGCCACTCTGAATAATATCAGTATTATCACCAACATACGTTATTTTTGCAATACTATAAGTTCCAGAAGCCATTTCCACTTCTTTCCAATCATTCACACATTCAGAAGCATCCAAAAGCATACTTAAGATGATATTTTCAGTATTTGTGTACTCTATGTAAAATGTATCACCGGATTGTGGAATGAAGCCATCCGAATAAAACGATTTGATTTTACAGGTAAAGGTTGTTTCTTCAGCTACATCCGATATTACATCTGCCTCTGCATAGGTAGGGAAAGGTACACTCAGACTAACCAGTAACATACAAAAAAAGAGTATCATTTTATTCCTCATAAACGTCTTCCCTCTCGCTTTCAGGTTCTACTGTATTATCATCCTCTGAAAAGCGGAGTCTGCTCAGAGAATTCTGCTGCTGTGTCACATGATCGTTTGTCCGCTCCAGTCCGGTCAGATCCAGAATCATCGCATTCGCTGCTGCCCTTTCTGCTTCAACATGCCCTTCTTTCTGCTGTTCCTGCTGCCGCCATGCCAGTTCCTGTTCCAGCTCATACTGCTGCTTTATTTCGCGTTCAATACCAGCCTGTATATTATTTATATCAATGCTCTCATTTGTCACAAACTGACAGTTCTCTTTTTCAAATAAAAGAGACATTCGCTGCACAGACTTATCCTCTGGATTTTCTCCTCCCACCCACAGAACGGGATTAACCATAACCAATGACAGGCGACCATATACTTCCAGCGGAAATAAAATCATACTGAAAGAATACACTGCACCTTCAAAGTCTTCCTGTGTATTTGTCAGCTTATCGTATTTTTTCATCGCAATTTTCGCCAGAGCCAGCCCATGCCGGGACTTTTGTTGGAAATCCATATTCACCTGTAAAAAACGATCCCTGATCAGTATTTCATAAATAGCACCCGGGAGTTCATAATTTCTTATCGCCTCGTTTTGTCCCTCCGACTGTTTCCAGATATGAATAGATCCGGCACTTAGCGGATCTCCTTCCTTATCGGTACCATTCGATAAAATCAGAAAATCTTCCAGATTTAATTTTAGTGGTTTTTCCTGGGATTTCAGATTAGATTTGTCATTCATAAAACCGCTCCTCCTGTTTCTTTTTTCTTGAATATGGGCGATTTTTATTATCACAATTGAAGGCTGAATGTTAAAGAAAATTCATACATAGTATGTGCTTTATCACACAAACAGGAATCTTTATACTAAGGGTATCGTTTGTTTTACTGAAAATTACAAAGTTCATATTACTTCAATCGCAGTGCACGATATTATGCGTGTTGTGGATTGCATCCTTAAAATAAAGAAACGTCAAACCACACACTCCTACGAACGGTTTGACGTTTCTATTTTTCATTCAATTGTAATCCGGATTTTTGGTAGTCGGCTCTTTTCAGGATGCAACGGGATATTTTTATACCGGTAAACACTCAGTACCATTCCCATCAAAAGGTACGCCACCAGTGTTCCACCACCAGTAACTGATAAAAACGGAAGAATTACAGAGGATATTCGCAGAACCCGCAGATAGGTAAGAATGCTGTAGGCAACCTGAGTTGCAAATACAAGCCCACATCCATATCCGATCATGGTTCCCAGTTGATTTTGCTGTTTTTTCGAGACACCAAAGATTTTCCAGATCATCATCAGATAGATCAGAACTGTCAAGATTCCCGGAAGGATACCAAAACAGGCCATCACACTGGTCAGGATCAGTTCGCTGTTAAATCCCGGCAGGCTGCTTTCCAGGAATTTCATCCCGGATGCGCTTTTCCCGATCCAGCGGCTCTGAATAAAAATATTCTGCATCATATCCTGAGTATAGCTATTGGATCTCTGTAAAAAAGCTCGGATTCTTTCCAGCATATATGGCTGTACCCATCCTCCTGCTGCAACTGTAACTCCGCCAACAATCAATATCCACAGACATACCCACATCCTGAGCAAGACTTCTTTCCGTGCAATCTGATACCACTGTTTCCAGACAGCGGTAGAAAACATCACCAGACAAATTAGCATCATACAAAACGTATGTACAAGCGAACATCTCAAATCCACCCATATTGGAACAGCAAGCCATAAAATGCTCTTCCACAGCACTTCATATCCTGCATTTCGATAAGAATACAGAATTGCTCCGAAAATCGGAACATACAGATACATCACCAACGGAACAGAAATGGCCAATCGCCCAATCATAATAAAAGTACCACCTGTACTCGTCAAATGTCCCAGAGAAACCACCAGAATCATAACTCCACAAAACAGGATACCGATCTGTCTCGCATATTTTCCAAGAATACTGTAGTCCATGAAATACACACCAAGCATCAACAAAAAACCTGCGATATGAAACATGAGCTGCCGATTTGGCTGCGCCGATGCATTGCCACCTCTCCACAAGGCAAACTGTAAAAAAACACCAATTCCGCCCAGAATACCTACCAACAGCAAAATTTCCCATGACATCTTCGGTCGATGAATCCGGTCGAGTTCCACTCCCACTTCCACCGGGTCTCCCATCTCCAGGATCGCCCGTTCCATTGCCTCCTGCTCTTCCATCCCTTCACTTCTGTAGTCTTCCATCTGATCCATGATATGAGCTTCCAGCTCTGTCTTCACATCAGGACGAGCTTTTTTACAGCGGATCTGATCCGTCACAAGCTGTAAATATTCTTCTTTTTTCATATCTACCCCTCCATGGTCAGCACATCCGTCACCGCTTTTGCATATACTTTCCACTCTTCTTTTTTCTCCTCCAGCCTTTTTCTCCCCGTGGCTGTCAGACTATAATATTTCCGTACTTTTCCCACTACTTCCTGTTCATAGCAAGATACAAAATTTTTCTCTTCCAGTCCGTGCAGCAGGGGATATAACGTACCTGCCTTCAGCTCAAACACATTCTGTGACTTTTCCCGCAAAGCTTCAATCATCTCATAACCATACCTGTCTTTTTCCTCCAGAAGACTCAGAATCAACATCGCCATGCTCCCGGAAACCAGTGATTTTTCAATTTTCAATATACACACCGCCTTTATATAGATTTTCGATATATCGGATATCAATATATTATATCGGCGATCTATATTTGTCAAGAAATGATATTCACAAATGCATCTTCTTGTCTAAGTTCGTATAATGCACTTTTTTTAATTTTATCCTTAATCCTTCTTTAAATAATTTTATAATCTGAAAACTGTCGAATCCCAAAATAAAATAATATAATATCTCAAAGTATATCTGCATAATATTTTCCATTAATATTAGAAAAAACAACTTTAATTGGAAAAAGGTTTATTCCTTTAGTTGACAGCCTGAATAGATAACAAGCCCATTCATTCAAATCATTCGGGAGACGAAAACACTCCTGTTTTCCATTTTTTAAAATTACTATTGTAGGAGTTAAGTTTGAATCAACTCCTACTGACAACACATCATATGTCTGAGTATGTTCCTGCAATGGTAAAAGTGAATATCTTTTTGCTCCGCTTTGATTTATATAAGTTTTTTCATTAACGGATTTTACAAATTCAATTGGTAATTTACATCCTCTCTGTTCAAAATAACTTTCTAACTGTTCACATACAAATGCATTAAAATATGCCCCTTGCATATCTATATTATTTTGAATTTGCTCAACAGATTCAAAATGGTTCATAAAGTTAAGCAATGCAATGAATTCAATCAAGTCATCTGAATATATCCCTGAGTACGATTTATACCATGCAAGTTGCCATTCGCAAATCAGGCAATACAGTTTTTTATACAGTCCGAATTGAACTTCATTCAAACAAAACCATTCTTTGGATAATATTTTCTTATTAGTACCGTCGTCAGGAGATTGATAACGTAAAGAATCACTTAGGCCTTTCATCAATTTAGCCATAATGCCAGCTAACATATCTGCTATACGAAGTCCCTGATAATCTCTGGAATCGGCTTCGTCTACACTTGATAACCCTATTTCACAAGCTGCTTTTAAGGTTTTACCCTTTTCTGTTTTCTTGCCCTCTTTGTCAATAATTAATTTATAATTTAAAATATTTTTTTCCGATAAGTATTTTTTGAAGCCATCGAAAGACATATGATAATCCCATGCAGTCTCTGGAATGCCAGAAATATCATCCAATACAATTAAAATTTGTTGAAATGCCTCGGTTTCTTTTTGTTTCAATCGGAAATTATTTTTATTATAATTTATCCTATCTTCAAAAAATTTTTTTAGTTTTTCCAAAAATTCTTTAGGAGATTCATAAAGACTTTTAATGATTTCCTCCGGTCGGTATCTAACAAGTGCTTTTATAATAGAATACTTAATTAAATCTGCATCTATAAAAAAGTTATTTTTGTATTCGCTAAAAAGCTGTAATATAAGATATTCAATTTTACTGGAAACAGAAAAATAAATATGAGTATTCCTATCAAAAATTGACAAAAACTCATCTACAAGTTGAGCATTCTGTTTGTTAAGTGAGGCAAATCCATACTTGAATTCTTTTTGGTGAAGTATTTTACTTTTGATCTCACCCTTAATATCCTTTCTATCTGCATATTTTTCTTCAAAATCAGCATGTTTTTTCAAAATATCCTTTTTGTCAGCCGCCCAGCCAATAATCATAGTAATAAAATTATCATAATAATTAGAAGCATTTACAGTCTTATAGTTTATTACCCGACTATGCTCAGTTTCATCATAATAAAAAATGTATTCATCCACTTCTCTATGTCCTCTTAAATTCAATTAGATTTTTGATGCTTTATTTAATTAATATTACATATTCATAAAGATGCTCTAACGCAAAATTATTGGCATATTTTTCTGTGGGTAACTCTGCATATAAACTATCATACTTTTTATTTAATGTTTTAACATCCTGTGCAGTCTTACAATATGCGGCTTCACTGTTTCGCTGACGTATCAGCATACCTCGTTGTAGTTCATAATATATGATAAATTGTTCATCATTGTTACCTTCATCAATAAAGTTTTTATATTGAATCCAATGACCAATTTCATGTAAAATACAAAACACTGAAAATGAAATATCATTAAAATCACATTGTTCACAAATCATCTTTTTCATTCGGTTGAAAGCATCAGACATATTTGATTGGTAATATTCTGCTACTTCTAAGCTGTCGTGCTTTGGCAAATACAGACCTCTTTGTTTATTAGAATCTGGTTTTAGATAGGTAACAGCCGAAAAAACGAATGAATCAACATAATAAATTGGACATTCATTTATTTTCGTTAGTTTTGATACAATGTCATATATTTTCATTACGTAATCTCCTCTGGTTAAATGTTTAAAATGAAATTTTATAAAATTTCATTTTAATTCTTAATAAATTATTATGCTATAAAAATTTCTGTAAACTGTTTTTGCTGTTGCATTTGTCCCTACATCATGTTTTGGTATTTTGCATCTGCTCTGATATTCATTCGATACATAGACTCATACAATCTGCATCTACGCGAACCTGGCTCAATCTATTCGATTGCAAAGAAGAATGCATTCTTTGATACATTTTATCCAATTGATAATCTCCTGTACGCCAACAAAGAACTAGCTTCTTTATTTTACAGTTTTTCTAATTACTTAACCAGTGTATCATAAAAAATAAAGGAAATGTATATACTTCCATGCATTTCCTTTATCACTCTTTTATTTCAATAACATCCATGAAGAATGGCAAACAGGTCAAACTTATATGCGAACCGGGTTCGCTTTATTGGATTGCGCAGATAGATACCTCTTTTGACACTTTTCGATTATTAATATCCCGTACAACAACCGATACGGAATACGTTCCTTTACTTTGTGGCGTAAATGATGATTGCCTGCCGCTTTCTTCTGAATAAAAGTATATCTTCCCAATTCCGGCATCATCCACTGCGTTCTTCACAAAGGTATCTGCGGTAATAGAGCATCCAACCGGGATCTGCGGGATATAATCATTCCACTCCACCTGTGGATCTTTTGTATCGACAATGGATAATGGGACTTTTAATACGCCACCGTTTAGCCGATTAATAACTTTTATCGTATATTCTCCGGAGCGTCTGATATTCACGCCAGTACCGTCAATAATCAACTGGTTGTCAAAGATCCTGCTTATCTCGATATAATCATGCAAATTGTGCTCGTTTAATATGTATTCTATATTCGTTCCTGCTTCCGCACACAAGCCCTCTTTCACCTCAAATCGGGTGACATAGATAATCCCCCATAAAAATAAAATCACTGTTGCCAAAATAACGCAGATCTTTTTCTTTGCTTTCATTTTCATCTGATTCCTTTCTTCTTTTACTTGCAAATATGGAAAAACGCATACACCAGACGATGTATGCGCAAAAGTGTTAGTTTTTCTTATTCCAATATTCAATCATGGTTATGGCCCACGCCTGTGAAAGTGTAAATGGTTCTCCTTTTATTGTGGAAAAACAATTTTCAAATTCATTTAATTCTTTAATACAGTTGTTCCAATAGATTTCTTCTGTTTCTGCCTGCCGAGTCCAATATTTCTGGCAAATCTTATAGAATGCCGTGAACATTTTCTTTTCTTCCGAATCATTCCCAAAAGTAAATGGACTGGTTCGGTTGTCTAATAAACTGTATGAATACAAATTACATGCCAACTGATACGATAAAGAATCAAAATCTCCTTCGTCACTGTATTTTTGTCCAAATTCCACACATAACGCCCATAATTGCTTTTGGTTCATATGCTCCATCGTACACTTTTTCAGCAGGGTGTATAATTCGCCGAACATATTCCATTCTTTCATATCTTTTTCAAATTTCATTTCTTCCCTCTCCTTTACAATCCAAGCATGGATTCCGTCAGAATCTGAAGATAGTCCTCAAATTCTTTTGCTCTTTCCTGCTCTAGTTCCCTCAAATTCGCTACATGGTACTCAGCAAGTGCATGTGTATATGCATCGTTGCATATTTTGGCAGCTCTTTTCGCCTCATAATATTTCACTTTGCTTATATTACCGGCAATAATGCAGTCATCAATGCCCTTGCCATTTTGTTTTGACCAAAACGCATATCGGATATACAATCCCGGAAATTCATCTTGTATCTTCCGGATCATTTTTTCGCTCTGCATAAAAAGAACATGCTTTCCCAGAATGTCAGCATCGAAAAATATAAAAACATTATGAATCCCTTTCATATGCCGGATCGTATCTTCAATCCCATGCCACGAGGTAACTCCCTGAACCGAAATGCTGATATTACCGGATTCTGTTAATTTCTCTGATTTAAAGCGTCCTTCTGTGATGCATAAGGTATGTTTCTTTATCATCGAAGGATAACATACATCTTTGGGACTGCCACATCCATTACCACCGTTATATTCGTCTGGATTGTAAGTGGCAAATGTAGAGGAAAACCAGATGTACCGGGAATCTCCTTCCTGAATCGTATCTTTTCTGATCTGGATAGCCACAATTCTGCTATCCGAATTCCGAATCAATATCCCCAGGCCTTTATACCCTGTGAAACTAAGTTTCACACGCTTTTTATCATAGAAAAATCCTGGTATATCCATCAGTATCTCCTCTGTATAATCCGGATATTTTTCTTTGATTCTGGTAATAATTGCATCTTTCTGCCTCCAGTTTGTAGGACAGGTAAAATAATCCTGCTCAATTCGTGCCAGAGATATCTTACGTTCCCGTATCAAACTGAGTCTGTGGTGATCGCTTAAGGAACAGCAGTCTTTCATACACTGATATACGTTATGTATAATCACAGGACTCACTTTTTTTCGGACCACTTTTTCCTTTTGACTTTGAGAATATCTGCTTTCTATTTTCTTTACATATCGTTCATCATATTTTCTACGATAGTACCTGCGATACTCATCATACGTTATAAGTCCAAATTCATATGCAACCTCAAAAGCAGCTTCGAGATATGTTATATTTTTGTACAAAGATACAAATTTTACTCCGTTCCCAGCGTACTCATCTCCACATGAAAAGCATTTCCACATGCCCTTATCCGGTGTTACGATAAAGGAACCGAGTTTTGTATCTCGATGAAAAGGACATAGCCCCATCCAGTGTCGTCCTCTAGAAATCAACTTCGTATACCGCCCTACAATCTGCTCTACAGATATCCGACCAAGTTTTTCAAACATTTCTTCGATAAACTCGTATCGATCTTTTACATTTGTCATTTTCTTCCCCCTTTACTTTTTCTCCATATACTGAAACAGTTATCATAAAAAATATGGGCGGACACAGATATGAAAAAGGTTAGTCTTTCTTTGATAACGCGAACCGGGTTCGTTTTTGAGAAAATAAATTTCTATTATGAAAGGCAGCTACCTTACGAATCAATTCGTAAAATAACTGCCCCTTCACTTATCTCGACTGGATTATCTGAATCGTATTTTTAACAATTGCATTATGGCTCCAATCGCCCCATGTATATTTTTCATTTTCAAATGTGATCGTTGTCCCAGTGAGCCTGCTCTGTAAGTCCGCGATTACTCGAAAGGTATCTTCTGGCCGCACCCCATATGCAGATTCCTGCAACCGCTCAATAGATACATTCTCATCTGCGGATGTTACCTGCGACAGATAATATCGGTTCACATCATTTTCCGTAACTTCATAAGCATTACCTGCCGGAATTCCCTTCCAGGTATATTTTACTGACACATATCCGTCACTTTCTGTATGCTGCTGCACATACTCTTTTGTAAACTCATAAAATTCGCTATATGCGTGACGATTCCCAAGAAGATCATTTCCTTTTACCGTAATCAAAAATATCGGATTTCCATTTGCAAAATTAATATGATCTGCACGGATTTTTTTAATAACGGTTAAATCTGTATACGGAAGATCATACATAGCCGCTGTATTGGTAAGACTTTCTTCTATTGTTACCTGAACCGGTTCGGAAAGAGCATACCCAGAAGGACTTTTTGTCTCAACCAGCCAGTAAACACCTGGTTGAATGCCATAAAAGACTTCCGGATCTTCGCCTGATATCCATTGTACTTTCTTCCCGGTAATCGTTGTAACAACACTATCCGAAATATCTTTTGCCTTACGCAACTCCAAAGAGGCTCCGGGAATAACTGTTTTTTTATCCGCCAGGGAGATCTTAGCAAATTCCGTTTTTGTCCATTTATCCGTCATGGTGACTGTTTGAATTTCTTTTGTGTCCTGGACAAGAAATGAAACATCATCTGCTTTTACATATCCAGCAGGCACAGAAGTTTCTTTTAATGTATATGTTTTTCCAACAACCAGTCTATCTATTTCATTGCCATCTGCAGAAGAATCAAATTCTGCCACCTTTTTATTGTCAGAATCGTAAATTTCCAGGTGTGCGCCTGCAATGGATTTACCCTCTTCATCTACTTTTTTAATAAGAATTCTCGTCGGATCATTTGTTACATTATATGAAAATTTTGCCATGGAACTGGTATCTGTTGCCGATACACGAAACTCTTGTAACCAGGCCGATGCAGATGTATACCCCGCCGGAACGGATGTTTCCACTATTTTGAATTTTCCCTGATTACCACCATCCTGAAAGTTTGTCTTTAAAGATTCTTTCAGAGATGTATTTGCATCACTGCTATATTTTTTATTTGTAGTATCCCAGCCAAGCTTGCCTTTTGCTACATAATTACCGGTACTCGGCTGATACTCGTAAACAGTAAAATCACATCCTGCTAAAGCTTCACCCGTTAAAGAATCCTTTTTTATTACTTCTACGCTGACCGGTTTTGAACTTTTCGTTGGATCTTTTGGGATATGCAGCGTAATTGTTTTGCTTACGGAGTATGTACCTCCCGTACCAGTCCATGTAATAAAACCAATCGGCTGCAAACTGGTATCTTTTGACTCATACATAGCGCATCCCCACCAGGCCCGCAAGGAAGTCTTCACAGTAATCGGGATATCTTTCCCTGTTACAGACCAGTCATTATACTGCTTTTCTGAAATATAGACATCAAAATCCGAATATGTTTTATTGTCTTTTTTGTGGACTTTCACGCCAGCAGGAGCCGAAATATCAACGGTATCTATTTGATCACGCATATCATATCCGTAATAACTGTTAAAGGTAATATGGAAAGCTCCACCGGAATAATAATTTCCATCGGTACTCTTACTCCATGTATCTTTATAACCACTGACATCATAGGTTGTTGTACTGTTACTCAGCTTAAACCATCCGTCGCTGTCCCAACCGGTATAATTGGTGCTGTTGTTTGCTCCGTTGACAATATGTTCAATTGCAGTAATGACCTTGTTTTTTGTTGCTGCTGAAGGAGATTTTACCCCTTTCAGTAGTACAGATAAGCCACTGTTTTTCGCTAATGCGGCTTCCGGATCCGCATTATTGATCGCAGCTTTGGCTGTTGCCAGACTGAACTCCCCATTCAAAATATGGATTGCTGTCTGTGTAACCACATAGTCATCCCGCCAGTCACCGGTATTTGCTGAATATCCAGGATAACGACAGGTTTCTCCCCAGTACATGCAGCCATAGTAAAGTGCATAATGTACCTTACGGTTCGTCCATTTATTATTAAATATCAGATTATCGGAAGGGGAACTTTTCTGCCACTCCAGGCAATATACCATTCTCCATTTCCCGTTTGCATCCGGATTTGATCCGTCATTGTCGATCCATTTTAATCCCATCGCCAGATTCAGTGTTTTCGATGGAGAATTAAGTACATTTCCATTCCAATATACATCATAGCGCTGATTTAAGATTCTAAGGTTGCTCGAATTATCTAACGATGTCATGGCTATTCCGTCATCGCCTTTTGAATCTTCCTGTATCAGGGTACATAATGGTTCTGCATCATCTGCAGGTGATGCTGGCATGATCTGTTCCTGATCGTTTTCCAGTATTTGTTCTGAAGCAGCTACAGGAATCCCTGTAAAAACTGTTATCATAAGCAAGAGAATACTAAGAGACTTTCTCCATATTTTTTTCATCAAATATCTCCTTTCTGCCAAAAAACCGGAGCAGATACCCCACTCCGGTTTATTTATCGCTATTTTACTGATTGCATCAGTTTGTTTCAAAGTTAGATACTAACGTAGTAGCAGTACCATTATCAACATTCTGATTGGAATATGTTACATATGCCGCTTTCGCCTGCGTGATCACATCTGCGGTGGATGTTGGAACACCATTTCCATTATTTCCCAGAGTGTTGGAATCTTCATCACCGCCAGTACCAGTATGTGCTGCCTGGATGGCAAATACCTTGATCGGCATCTGATAAGATACCAGATCCAGCTGGCCTTCCACAACATTGATCATCCGGATCTTTTCAAATAATGGTGTTGTTTTTTTCTGAATGGTTTCACCTACCAGATCTGCATATTTGGTATTGATGGAATCTGTATTGGCGAGCATGCTGTTGTATGCATATGTAAATACCAGATATCCTTTGATCACTCCGTTAGCGTCATCATCACCAGCAGCCAAACCTGTTTTTTCAACCTGCAGCAATGTCCATCCATCTTTTGTATCATTGATATTATTGGTCAGGCTATGACCGTTAGGTGCCAGGGAAGTATCCAGTCCTTCAGAGGCCGGATCGAATTTGACAAGTGATGCATCACCAACCAGAAATTCATCCTGTGCATCCTTTGTCGGCTCTCCTTCCCCATAGGTGATCAACATATGATGAGCCGTTGTACGTTTGCCATTGGTGTCTTTATCAAACAGTGTGCCATCATCATTTACCTTTGTTACTTTTCCGTATGGTATCTTCACCTGCATATAGACAAAGGCCGGGGAAATACTGTCTTCATCCGCTGTGATTTGCGGATCTTTGTTGAAGATATCTCCCGGAGTGACCTGTTCTTTATCTCCCGGATCTTCCGGATCATGTGTCCAGTTTGGTTCCGAAGGTGTAATGCTGACTTTTCCTTCTATAAATTTGTTTGTCACATGAGCATAATCCGTGAGATAGGCCAGGGCACCGGTCTGATTCAGACATAAGCCCACGGCGGCCAGAGTAGTAGCGCCCACAGCGATTGCCCGCTTTAACTTTCCTGTTTTTTTCTTTTCCTCCTTAGAAATGAATTTTTCCTGTTTTTTCATCCTGTGTCCTCCTTATTTTGGAATATTGACGGTAGGATCCGTCTCAATGTGTTAAGTGATCCTTAACAATTCACTATGAATATAGGCGATGGATTATGGGAAACAGGAAAAACTGTCAGAGCAAAGATGTATTTTCTTTTTGCAACAAACTCAATATTTCTCCGCCTCTTGAAGTTATTTTTATATTCTGTAACAGAAAACGAACCGGATCTGTCTGCATAATCATTTGCACCGCATATCCGGTTCGTTTTCTTAAGATTCTCTATTTTGTGCACGCAGCTGTATGGTTTGTGCAACCAGCCGTTTGCGTTCTTTCATAGAAGCATATTTTTTTGATGTATCTACGGAGGAGTGTCCCAATGTTTCAGCAACCAAATACAGATCGCCTGTTTCCTGATACAACTGGGTTCCAAATGTTGACCGCAGCTTATGGGGTGTTATCCTTTTGTGGGGTACATACATCCTTGCATATTTTACAATCATTTTTTCAATGGCATCCACACTGATCCGGTTATTCTTCAGGGAAAGAAATAAAGCATCTTCCGATCCCTTTTCCGGTATCAGGTTCAATCGCTGCTCATGCAAATAGTCCTCCAGAACATACTGCACTTCATTGTTAAAAAATACGATCTGTTCATTTCCACCTTTTCGTGTTATTTTAATAGAATTATCTTTAAAATTCACATCCTGAATGTCAAGACCAACACATTCCGAGATCCGAATCCCGGTTCCCAGTAGAAGAGTAGTAATTGCCAGATCCCGAAGCCTGGTTTTATCCAGATATTTTTTCTGGTGTTTTGATATCTTATCGGATCCATTCTCGATCCCACTTAGAAGAATCTCTACCTCGTCCGGATCTAATTGTATGATTTCTTTTGTATGAATCTTCGGTGTTGAAACACGAGCTGCAGGATTTCTTTTCATTTCACCAATTCCTGTATAATAATCGAAAAAACTTCTCAGGCAGGACAATTTCCGCGCAATCCCAGTCGGTGTATTATGAATCGTCCGGTGTTCTTGTTCGTCCGGATGATAGCATTTCAGATAGGACAGATAAGATTCAATATCATGTACCGAAAGCTGCTCTAAATGCGCAATTGTAATATCGCGTACCTGCATGTACTGTAGCGATGGATTTTTTGTTATGATATATCGGAAAAAAGTACGAAGGTCATACGCGTAAGCAACCCTGGTTCGCGCACTTAGTGAAAATTCATTTGCGTAAAAATATCTGCTTGCAAATTCCGGAAGCTCATCAAGAATTTTTCTCAAACGCAGATCATTTCTTAAAGATTCATTGACATGATAGGATTCATTTTGACTCATGATTTTTTCCTCCAAATACGATAATTTTTGAAAGAAAATCGGAATTTCTGAAAAACAGAATCGCTTAAAGCATCAAGAAGCGGTTAAATTCGCATTTAACCGCCTCTTACCTGAATATATGCGAAGGAGTTTACCACTCTCCTGTCACATATAGAATAACCTGTAAAACGAAATATTCTCGTTGTGTAAAGGGGAACTCTGCGGGAAAGGTTGATCCACAAACAAGGTCATATTTTATTCTAAGGTCATTTCTAATATGGTTGATTCCTGTATGACATTTTCCATAATTGCTTCAGTTTATCCATTTTTAAGAAACGATAGATTCTTTTTTGAATGTCTGATTTTCTTTCAGGGAAATTATAATGGATTCTGAAGGACGTCGTAGTTTTGCATGCGGACAGATTTTTAGGTAAACATCAAACCACTCGCCTAGTCTAAAAGCCTCATCTAAAAAACTATTAGTTTTTTAGATGAGGCTTAATCTATGGATCGTATCGCTCACGATATCCGCCGTTCCAACTGGCTGGAGATTTTAAAACGTAGTCAGCAAAGACCAGTGCATACCACAATAAAGCAATGGTATTTGGATAACGGTATCTCGGAAAAATCCTATTACTATTGGCAGCGGAAGTTTCGTCAGGAAGCAGGTGCCCAGGTTTCTGTTCCGACTGCGGTTTTTAAGTATAAAGATCTTACTGTTGCTGTTACCAATGCCATCTCTGATACCCTGCTCTCAAGGATCATCCGGGAGGTGCCCAATGCTTGAAGATACTGCCGCCATCCGGAAAGTTGTGATCGCATGCGGATATGTGGATCTGCGCAAAGGCATAGACGGACTGTCTATGATCATCGGTGACAGGTACAGACAGAATCCGTTTGAAAAAGGTACCCTGTTTTTATTCTGTGGCAGACGGTCGGAGCGGATCAAGGGGCTTCTCTGGATGGGGAATGGATTCCTGTTTCTCTATAAACGTCTGGAATCCGGCTTCTTGTCCTAGCCCCGCACATCGAAAGAAGCGGCTGAACTGACAGAGAAGCAGTTCCAGTATCTGATGCTGGGATTAAATCTACTGAACCCGAAGATCAAAGGTAAACGCAAAATATTACTACGTTAACCACAAATAACGCTTGCACCAAAATGATAGATGCAAGCGTTTTACTCTTTTTCAGTTTTGACAGTTAGCTTTCGCAGTCTCGCTCCATGGGGCAAGCTGTTCCAGCTCTTCCTCTGGCATTTTGTCATTCGTAAGTAGATAATCTTTCGTACCTTGATTTTTTAAATAAGCCACCCTTTTCTGGGCGGCTCAAATCTTATTTGTTTGTCCGAAGTTCCTCCGGCAGTTCTTTTGATCAAGGCAGCAGCTGATCCAGTTTTTCTTCTTTAGGAAATGGTTCCATCCTGCGTAGCTGGTCAAGGACATAGGCAAGATACAGATATGGTTTCAGTCCATTTAGAAGTGCAGTTTCTGTGATGCTGTATACGGTGGCACTGGCATCTGCCCCACGGATACTTTTCGAAAACAGCCAGTTCCGGCGACCTACTGCGAAGTTTTTAATGGCACGTTTCGCACTGTTATTGTCAATACTCAGATGCCCATCGTCAGATAGCAGCGCAGATATGTCTCCTGATTCAGCGTATATAAAATGGCATCACCAATAAGGGAAGACCGCTCTACCAGATCCTCCATCAAATGTAACCATTCAAAAATGTATCCACGATAGGACGGGACTGTTTCTGACGCTCCAGATACCGTTCCTCCGGCGTCTTGTCTTGAATCAGTTCTTCTATCTTATAGCGGATTCCTATCCGGGACATCGCCTGATATGCAACGGTCTCCCGCCGCTGTTCTTTGGTAAAATCCTTTTTCAGTGTTGTAAGCGCTGCGTCAAACCTTCTTCCGGCATGGGTAAAGCATCCAGTTACAACAATCGAATCTTTTAACCCGTGATATGCCTGATACCCATCGCATGTGAGGTATCCCTCGAATTGATTACCAAGAAAGTTTTTGAGATGATACCCGCCCCTGGTCCGTTCATAATCAAAAAGAACCATCTGTGGTGATTCACTGTAGCGGTCGGTCAGATAGCCACACACCCAGTTTTTGGTAGAACCCTGCTGTTTCGGCTCATCAATCACCTGAACCCGTGTCTCATCGCAGTGAATATACCGGCTTTTTAAGAATTTTTCTTTCATCCGGTCATAGAGCAGTTTCAGATATCAGTCTGCACAGCCGATGATCCAGTTCGCCATCGTTTTTGTGGACAGGTGCAGGTTATATCTTGCTAATTCCCGTTCCTGTCTTGCCAGCGGCATGCCGTTAACATACTTTGCATTCATAATGCCTGCAACCAGGGATGGCGTTGCAATACTTCCCCTGATCAGGGCAGGAACGAACTTTAATCGTTTTATAGTTTCTTTCGTGACTACCTTGTATTTTTTACCGCAGTCTGGACAATAACGTTCCTGACCTGTAAGTTTGTATACAACCCGCTCTGTTACTTCGAAACGTGAAAGATCTTCTTCCTTCTTTCCGATGTGCTTTTTCCGTTTGTGGGAAATAACTTCGATTTCGTTCTCCGGAACAGATTCAACATCATCAGCAGCTTCCGCCTCATTGAACAGATTCGGCTGTTCATATCCATCTGCGTATTTTTCACTGGAAGCTCCAAAACGCTGTTTCTTTGCAAGCGTCAGGCGGTCAGAAAGCATGGCATTTAAAAACTCAAGCTCTTTCTGCTTTTCTTCTATCAGTTTCATTTTGGTTTCCGTTTTGCGCTGCTGTTCCTGCATGACCTGCATCAGGTCGATCAGTGCCTCACGGTTCATGTTCTTTAACTGATCTTCTGTAAAAATCGGCTCCATCTGGTATTCTTCCGGCTCTTTTTTCTCTACCAGAAATATACCATACAGGGCAGTTTTTTTCGAGAAGAAATGCTGTCTGCAGCTATAGGAAATCATATGGAAATCTCTGTTTTTTCGTCTTTTTGCGAATTGATAAAAGGAATGCTACACGATGATTTTCGGATGTCTCTCTTCAAACGCCCTGGGGTGTCAGGGATAATCCGTCACACAGCCAGTGCATCTCTTTCAGGGTTACCTTTTGGAGTTCATCCGGTGTGTCCGGCCAGCGAAAGCAGTCTTTGTCCAGCCTTTTCATCAGAATCCAGAAGCCGGATTCATCCCATTGAAGAATCTTGATCGAGGTCCGCCTGCGGTTGCAGAACGCAACATGCAGCGCGAATATGGGTCGAGTTGAAATTTTAGTTTGATGATAGCTGCCAGACCGTGATAATTTTTCCTGAGATCAGTCACTCTACAGGCAAGATATACCGTCGTGCTGCCTGTCAGTTCAAGCATGTTCTTTCAGGCTTCTTACTAAAATGTGCAGAAGCTCTGGCGGACGATCCGGCATGATCTCAATCCGAATACTGTCTGTGATAAAGACGCGCAAGGGTGTATTTTCTGTTGTGGTCCCTCTTGTGGAAAGTTACTGTTCCGTCGGCATCTTTGCAAAAACCAGTTCTGGCTGTGATTTATCTTCGAGTGCACGTAATCTGCAGTTCCAGTATGTCATGATAGAAACAGGGATCTGATGTTCCCGGCAGGTCTTCCCACTAGACTGGAACGCCTGCAGACGTTCTATCCAAAGCGTAAGTTTTTCGTCTATTTTCATGATGATACAATCCTTTCAGGTTTTGAGAAGAGTATATCATCATGAAAAAAGTTGAGGATAACAGGTACGGATGATTACCTACTTACTTTATGGTGAAACCTTCACGAAAGCCCCTCAACAAGTTTGGCAAACCCTCAAGAACTTTGATTATCCGATTTTTTATCATAGAAGAACCTCTATTTGCTGATTTATAGGAAAAGTTTCACACTAAAGAATCAGCCTTTGTTGTATATGCATAATTCTTCCAACCAAAATGTTGTTGAGTTTGTATCGTAACAAAGAAACAGACGAAACACCTGTTTCTTTCATTCCATTATATTACATTTAGCAAGAAGCTTACCGACATGATCTATGAAAAATCTCTGAACACAGTCAATTAAGTCTTTCACATCGGAATATCTTGTAGTATACCAGACATAGCATAAATTCTCTTTGATTTGTTGGCTTTTTCATCAAATAGAATAGGTGTATGTCCTTTGGGATAATGAAGCATTGAATTTTCAAGGTCCGACACATCGTATAGGTGTAGGAAGTTTTAATTATATATATTCTCAAAAAAATCACTTTAGCTGATACTTTTTCACACTATTATTTCATCTGTCACTTTATGCTGCTTACAATACTATTAAATCTATCAATGACTTTGGATAACATTATTGGATTTTCAAGTGGTATATTATGCCCTGAACCAGAAATTACTCTAACCATAGCTGCTCTTCTTAACGCAAATTCTCTTGTCTTTTCAAATGTAATATTGGGATCTTCATTTCCAACAACCATCATAACTGGAATATTAATCTTATCAAAAGCATCTAAAGCATCAGCCGTAGATGCTATACGTGACAATATGCTATAGTTAGTTGGCGATTGCCGACTTAACATATTTTTAAAATCACAAATTATTTCTGGATGCTCATTAATAAACTTTTCTGAAAAACTACGTGGAATCACTTTATCAAAAATACAGCTAACCATTTGATTATTTACAATCTGATCTGCCCTCCAAACAAATCCTGATTTATTTTTCAGAGAATATTGTGGATTTGAACATACAAGAACTACACTATCTACAACTTCTGGCACTTTTTCAGCAACCTTCAAAGCAATTAATCCTCCAAGACTATGACCGACTAATTGGATAGGTGGCTTCTCTTTTTTTACAATTTGAACCGTATCTTGTACCATCTGTTCAAATGAAATAGGTTTTCCCTCTGAATTGCCAATACCACGAACATCAAAACCTATTAAATCGCGGGTTATATCTAATTTTAAAAATTCATTTACAAATGCTGACCATATTATTCTAGATTCGCAACCTAACCCTTGAATTAATAATCGTGTTCCTTTTTTAGCCTTACTACAATAACGAAATCCATCTAAAACAAATTTGTCTAATGCTGTAGCTATTACCCACTTTTCTGCCCTTATATAACTCATTTCGTTTTTCCTCGTATAATAAGTTTGTAAGCAAGAAAAATCACTTACAGGCTTATTTCTTTTATGATATAGTTGAAAAAACATCTAAGAAGAATTCCCATCTATACAGTTAATGGTTTCATTTTCATATCGTTTATCCGGTAGTAAAAGATATCAGCAGAATCTAATGTCGAAAGATGCTGTTTTGTTTCCTTTCAGCCGACTTTGTCCGAGACTTTTCATAAAGAATGTAGCCTGGCTCATATGACACACAAATCCAGATCAGAAAGGATTTTAACATCATGATCGAAACAGCAAAGCTGAACGGACTGTGCCCGTATTACTATTTCCGATACATCCTTACGAAATGCCAAGGCGTTGTGATGAATAAGGAAAACTAGAGCCTGCAGATCTGGACTATCTGGTGACCATGGCATCAGACCCTCCGGAGAAATGTAGAAAACCACGCCGCTAATAAAGCGGCGTTCATTTATTTGTAGACACATGGTTGATATTTGCGTTTATGTCCCTTCGGGAGATCATTGATTCCATCGAAGAAAAGTAAGCACTATATAATCCGGCGGATTGAGTTGCAATTACTTTTCTTTGATGGAATGGACCCAAATGTCTTTATCATCCTTAAGTCTATCCCAGGAATCTGGTCTGTATGCGCAACTAGAACCGTATCAGAAATAGGTGATATAATAGCCTTTCACTCATCGGATGTACTTGCGAAATATGCAGGTTTGACATGGTCGAAAAATGATTCCGGAAACTTTGTCTTCGAAGATAACAGTGTTCCAAAAACTGAAAATATTTATCTGTGATATTACCTTGGAGAAGCTGCCAACAGTGTCAGGAGATATATTTCTGAATATGCTAAATTTTATTCCAAAAATACGCTGAAGTAACTAAGTATCTGCATAAGAGAACAATCGCCCTATTTTAATTTTCTCTTGACATATTACCAGAATACTTTCTTTTATTACCAATATCTTATCTATTTAAATCAAAACCTATTATATTGGAAATATCTTGCAAATTCACTTCAAATGAAATTGTAGTTTCCTTAAACGCCTGTAAGATATCTCTATCAGATACATTTTTCCAATGTTGATATATGTCATTTAGTATAATCGTCGGATCTTCCTCACTATAAGATGCGTTTACACAACATGGATATATACCACCTACAAAAGAAATTCCTATCTTTCTTCCTAATGTATTGCTATTTTCATTTATTCTAGGCACAATTATAATTTCATGTTTCTCGGTCATCAGGACATTATAACTCAGCTTATTCTTATAAAGATTTTCTAATATTTTATTTGTAATAACTCCTAAACTCGCCACATCCGCAGAAATTACCAGTGCTAAATGCGGTACACCTAAAATTCGACTAATTTTAAACAAACCACAGTCCACTAAAATCTCTCGCCTTAGAGTACATATTGGATAAATCTCATCTGATATTGAAAAATGAGCATGATAAGGAACCGTAGCACCACTCCCTTTAATTTGGATTCCACCACTTCTACAATTTGGTAACATATCAATGAGTGAAATTGCAGAAGAAATTGCATAGCTATTAAAAAATTGCATATGTTTTTCGCCAAATACAGTAAATTGATTATTCATAAAAGGGTAATCATTCTCAATAATTTTAAATAAAGGAACATCTAAAACACTAGTTTCAGACCAGCGTTCACAAAATGGACATGATTCTGATTTCTTTAATTTTTTATTCCATTCTTTAACTCTTTTAACAAATGAAGGAATGAATCTTATTTTAAATTCCAGTTCCATAATCCGAACTGTTCGATCATATTTTATTAAGCTATTCATAAACCATCTTTCTCTAAAATACTCTATATCCAAATTCCTTTTATTTCTATAAACATTTTCATATTTATGAATTCACATTAACCAACAATTTGAGACAATGATAATCTTATATTTTTGCCAAAATAAATAATTTAAGCAATATCACTCGTCCTAACTTAATCAATAAAATAATCCAAGCTACTTAAAATGTTAGATAATACAAAATCATTTCCAAGCATCCGCATGCCAACATCATACATTTTCTTTAAACTTATTTCAGAAAAATAACTCGTCCATACTAAAGCCGAAGGACCGGTTAACCTATATAATATTTGAACAGCTACATGATTCCATAAAGAAGTCAACTCAAATACTGATGGAATTGACTCTTCTATATATGCCAATAAAAATTCAACAATACAATATCGATATACCCTTTGCTTAGGATATGCGATTGCAGCAATTACAAATTCTGCAACAAGATAAGCTAAATCATAAACTCGCTTACCTATTCCTGAATGTTCAAAATCAATAATACCAAATTCACCTGATTCCATCACAATTATATTTTTGGCATTTAAATCACCATGAACGAAACAAAAACTAGAATTTAAATTAAGAAGTTCATGGTGTAATTCATCATAAATTTCTTTCTTTTTTGAGGTTAATCCTTCAACCAAATCATAATTGTATTGAATTCTTATTTTATAAAGCAGTAAATCATTAAATTCCAGTCTATTCATTTCGCATTTGGAAATATTATGAAACTGTGCAATTGCTCTTCCTAAGCAATTCATATTTACAACATACTCTCCACTATCCAACAAAAGCTTTAAACTTGAACCACCATCAAGATAATCCATTACAAATGAATTTCTGGATGTTAATCTTATTTTAGGAATTATTATACTTTTACACTTCATTGCATTTAATGCTAGTTCTTGGAAAAAAACAGAATTCTTTACCCTTTTTTCCACAGACACATTTGGTGGATTATATGATATTGTAACATCATCAAAAGAATGAAATTGCTTATATAGAAAATGATAATTCGGTATTTTTATTTCATAAAGCGTATTTCCCCATACGCCTGTCTCATGAGGAAATACATTAATTTCGTTAATATTGACACAAAAAATAACAGATATTTGTTCAATAACCTCTCTGAGTTCAACCATGTAACTCATCCCTTGATATGCCTTTAATTAATTCCCGAAGTCTCGGGGCTTTCGCATCTTTTTCAGATATTTGCTCACGATTTTCAGCATCAATAGGAATTGGCCAATCAATTTTTAATTCTGAATCTAACGGTGTCAATGCAGTTCCTGCCATTCCAGAAACCCACTCATTATCAAAAAAATACAGATATTCTGTATTATCTTCAAGAGCTTGAAAACCATTACACACCCCTTGCGGAACAAACACTTGAATTCCCGGTGTGATATGAACCGTTTCAACTGCACCAAATGTTTTACTATCTGGTCTTGTATCCACATAAACGCCAAAAACAGAACCTACAGCGACAGTAACCAATTTTGACATAGCTTCACCATGTAACCCTCGAACTGCACCTTGTTTAGTACGAGTCAAATTCACTTGTTTCCAATTTGAAACAGAGTTAGGTAAAATTACCATATGTTCGCTTTCACGATAAAGTTCTCTAACAGTTCCTCTATCATCTGTTACCATTTTAACATTAATAATTTTTAATCCATCAATCTTTGATTCTAAAGCTGTAAAAGGTTTAATTTCTAATTTCATTATATATTCTCCTTCATTTTTATTATCTTAAAAAATTTATATATTTTATCGTTCCTTACAGTTATTCAATATATGCATTAGTTAATATGTTTTTGCCCTAGAGCGTGTTTGAAAAACATTGTAAGTTGTTTATTTTAACCAAATTAATATTGAAGCGATACATATAAATCCCAAGAAAGTTGAAGCCAGTTTATCATAGCGGGTGGCAATTCGACGATATGCTTTCAATTTGAGAAAATAATTTTCTACCAAATGTCTCTCTTTGTAAAGCCACCAATCGCAATGGCGTTCAAATTTAGCACCTTTTCTAGAAGGAATCGTTGGTTCTCCTCCATGGGCATAGATATAATCAATTAGCTTGTTACAGTCATATCCACGGTCTGCCAATACATTACTTCCATTGGAATTGACATGATCCAACAAAGGGATTGCGTAATTGATATCGTTACGCTGCCCTTCACTGATCATAAAATAAACCGGATAACCGTATGCATCTACAACTGCATGGATTTTTGTGCTGGCTCCACCACGGCTGTGTCCGATTTCGTTTGGAGGCCCCCTTTTTTTGCTCCAGCACTATGCTGATGAGCTTTGACGATAGAAGCGTCAATTGACAGTTCTGTTAATTCGGCTTCTAAGCTCAAAACACGAAAAATATTATCAAGGGTGCCGTCTTCAATCCATTTACGGAAACGGGAATAAACAGTTTGCCAGGAACCATAACGTTCTGGAAGGTCTCGCCATGGAGCTCCGCTACGAGCAATCCAAACAATTCCATTCAGAATTGTCCGGCTGCATTTTTGGGGGCGTCCCTGTTTTCCAGAATTTTCAGGCGGCAGTAATGGAGCTATACGGTTCCATTCTTCATCGGTTAATTCGTATCGTCTCAACATAATTAACACCCCTTTTTCTTTATTCTAACATGAAAATGGGTATTAGAATATATGTTTTGTGCAACTTTTATTTTTTAGACACGCTCTAGGTTAATTATTTTATTGTAAAATTTTATAGTCTTATTAGCTATTTCCTCCCAACTAAAACGTAATGCCGTTTCATATCCTTTTTTCGAAAGAGCATTTCTTAAAGCAGGATTAGAAATAATTTCATATAACTTTTGCGCAAGTTCATTTACATTATTTGCACTATATGTTAATCCGTTTTCATTGTTTACTACAAAATCAGCTAGCCCACCCGCATCTGAGGTAATCAAACAAGTGGCTTCTGCCATTGCTTCTAAAGCTATTAGTCCAAATCCTTCATAAATGCTTGGTACACAATGTATGTATGATTTACCTAATAATTCTCGTACTTCATTATTCGGTATATATCCTAAAAAATGTACATTTTCATTTACCCCTAATTTATTACAAAGCGTAATTAAGTTCTCAAATTCCTCCCCCTCACCTATAATATTTAAATGAAAATAATCATATTGAGGATGATCCGTAATAAAAATTTTAAATGCTTTTATTAAATTATCACATCCTTTACTTGAATGCAATCTAGCACAAAATGTTATAACCGGATCCCGAAAAAAATTTATATTTTTATTACGAACATCTATACCGTTAGGAATTACTTCTATCTCTTTATATTTAAAATCTTTTTCATAACGTTTTTTACAAAAATCTTTGACTGCATTACTAACAGCAATTACACCATCCGCATTATAACTTGCATATCTTCTTAAGGAATCCAGCAAAGAATCTACAGGTGCAGTCATTGCATGTATAGTTGTTATTTTAACCGCTGAGTTTTGCAATAACACATACGATATTGCCGGATATAAATCATGCAAATGAATTATATCATACAAATTGTCTTTAGTTAACTTTAAAATAAGTGGACTTATAATCGCATTATTATAAATAACTCGATACACTTTCAGTTTAGCACCTAATTCTTCTAAATATTTTAATTGATTACATTTTTCATGATCTTCTTCAAAATCGATTACTTTTATTCCATCTAACGTATACTCTATTGGTTGATCTTTTATAAACATATGACACTTAATCACCATAACAGTTACCGAATGCCCCATTTTAACCAATTCTTTAGAAAGTCTATATACATGAATACCTATACCACCATATATATTTGGTGGAAAATCTGATGCCAACATTAAAATATTCATCTCGTAATCTCCTCGTATACTATCTTTTAGATACATAAACGCACCTTGAAAATTAATAGATATTTGTTCAATAGGTTTAGAAAAACCCATAATATAATTATCCCAGCGTCAATTAAGTAATAGTTTTTCACCTCCTGTTGAACCAGTAACGGTTGCTTCAGTTCAAAGCTATTCCCCTGACATGAAATTTCACTTTAAACCGATTGGCTGTTTGTTTAAAGTACATGGACTCATCTAGCAGTGCGGTTTTGCATTTGTCCGTCTTAAGCTGAATTCTTATATATAAGGTGTCGATACTCTCCATGATCACGCGTTTACCAAGCCAATTGAACACTTATGAAGATTCTATGCAGTTGGTAAAAAAAATTCATTCTACTTTAACTTCACATTCACTTGATACGGTTCTAATTGGTTTGGAAGCGACCTCTGAGTATGAAAACAATCTCGGTACTTCTTAAGGGAAAGATGCTACTCTGACACCGCTTAATAGAAGGATTCATGTCCTCAATCCTAAGTAGGTTAAAAAGTTCCAAGATGCTTACAATAGTTTGCTCAAGAATGATTATGTGGTCCTTTTTGTTATTTCGGACTGCTTGAGTTTCGATAGAATCAACAAAGGGGTGTACCTGGGGAGACTATCGCTACAAAGTATCCAAAACCATCACACAGATTTCTTCACCGTCCGGATTCCAACAATAATTCATAAATGTGCTGTTCAAGAAGCATTCTGCTATGCCACTGAAAAAGGTATTCAGCAATACCTTCAGCACTACTGACCTTGCTGTCTACGATGAATTTAAATCCGTAGAAGCACTGGCAAATATGGACTTACATGCATCTACTGACTTCACCGTTGAAAAAGGAAAGAATCGTTTTCCTAATTCTAATGTAGTAGCCAAAGCCATTCAGAAAACTGCCAGAAGTTTTTATCATTTGCTAAAGACATTAAATAACTCCGTCAATCGGGTTCTTTCTATATCCATAGCCTCCATGAAAGCATTAGAATCTCATAACACAGAGCTCAATAAAGCTATGAAAACACAGATGCAACTTCTGACAAATGTTTGATATCCATTCTAGGTATTGGACCTATGTATTTAGCCCGAGTCATAACAGAAATCGGTGATATCAATCATTTTAAAAGTCAGGTTACACTACTTGCCAAATATACAGAGCTTGTCTGGAAAGGACACCAGTCCAGTGCTGAAGTCAAAGTTACAAGACTTAATCCATCCAACAACCGATTTTGAAGTACTCTCTGTGTGAAGTTACACTTTCTCATGTAAGTAAAATGTTACAAAGAATACAGCAACCTCTCCCCCCTAAAAAATATAGAGAGGTAAACCGACACCAACACAAACGTGCACTCATATTAACCGCACATAAATTTGTGTATTTAGTCTTTCGACCGCTGAAAAGCAGTCACCTATACTGTCCGGCAAGGTAGTTGCAGTCTGCTTGCCGATGAGCTACACTCTGCTCATTTTTAAAAATTAATCAGTCGGGCATAAGTGGGTATTTTTTGCCTATTTAAGACATATACGGAGATACATATTTTTTATTATGTATCTCTTGACCTCACACCGCCAGACTTTTAACTAAACAATTTTTTCAATTATTTATAAGCCAAAAAACAAATCAACTCCATTTCATTATTTTATTATTGTATATTTAATAAAATATTAAATACATTTTCATATTGAGTGACCATTTTTTCAATGCTAAAATTGTTTACAACATACTGATAGCAAGTTTGAGCATCTATATTACTAAGTTGTTTTGTGTAACTACACATTTCATTAACATTTTTTGCGATAAAACCATTTTCTCCATGTCTTATTATTTCAGGTACGGCTCCAACTGGAAATCCAATAACAGGAACGCCACAAGCCATTGCTTCAATAATCACCAAACCAAATGGCTCTTCCCATGTTGATGGAAATAGCACACCCATACTGTTTTTTAAAAATTCTCTTTTTTCTTCATCATTTAATTCGCCTACATATTCAACATCTGAACTATCAAGATACGGTGCAATTTCTTTTTCAAAATATTCTTTCCCCATCGCATTTACTTTTCCAGCTAATTTTAATGGAATCCCTGTTTTTTGCGCCACTTCAATTGCAATATGCGGTCCTTTAAAAGGTGCGAAATTTCCCAAGTATGCCAAATATTTTCCTCTTTTTAACGCAGGGCTATAATTTTCTACGTCTAATCCATTATAAATACGAGATATAACATTTAATCCATAACTTTCAGCATTTTCTCTTTGTTTGTCACTAATAGCTACATAATTAGCATCCTTAAAATGATTAAAAATAAACTGTTTATTTTTATTTAATACATCCATATGTAATGTGTGTACCATAGGAACTTTTAACAAATCTTTTAATCCAACTGAAATATCTATATTATTTTGCACTATATCAAAGTTATGTTCATTGATATAACGACATGCTTTTTGTGAATGGATAACTTGAGCCTTTAAATCATATGATGTTACCGGATGTTCAAAAAAATGAACCAATTCACAAGGAGAATTAGAATCCCCTGTTGCAAACAACGTCACATCATGCCCCTTTGTTTTAAGTCCCTTTACCAAAAAGTCTAATACTCTTTCTATTCCGCCATACTTTAATGGCGGAGTTTGTTCGTAAACACTTGATATTATTGCTATTTTCATAAGTTTCTCCTAATTTCCTGTGCTTTCATATTTATTAAGTCCTAATCGAAATACAACAAAAGATATAATGATCCATATAACTGCAACTATTGGTGTTATCAGCGCTACTGATGCATAAATCTGTTTATCAAACATATATGCCGCAGGTAAAAAACCCATAAAAGCATATGGTAAAAATGTTACAAGCATAAACTGAATTACACCGCTAAAAATATTAATTGGGTATTTTCCAAACTCCCAAACCGTATATACCATATGGGGCAGAGAGTTTTTTGAGCCTTTCAGCCAAAATGAACTGCTATTTGCCACGATATTCAGGCATACCCGAATAACAGATGCCGATACCACAAAAATAATCAGCATGATTATTTTCCAAATATTCCACCGTATTGATAGATTCATCAGTGCCTGAAACATAATAACAATACTTAAAATGATCTTGCCTAAACCGTCAAAGTTCATTTTCATTGACAGTACTTGTACACCAATTGGCACAGGGCGCAAAAGAAACCGATCCAATTCTCCGCGATTGATTAACCCATTCAATAGCCATGTCCCTTCAAATAAAAAAGATATGATTCCTTCCGAAAAATATAAAATCCCGTAGATAAAAATAATTTCCCAAAAAGACCATCCTGCAATCGCAGGTACCTTTTGATAAATAAGATAAATAAAGAACAAGCTGGATATTTGTCCTACAATTGTTGTAACCATTAGCAAAATAAAATCACCTTTGTATTCCAACATGGTTTTAAAGCTTTGCATTAACATTTTAAAATATAATGATAGATACTTTTTATATCGCTTAGTCAACCTAATTTCTCCTTATCCGCCATTGATTACCACTTTTTTTATTGCGCAGCGCCATAAAACTACTTGGATGACATATAGCACAATACACCATACAGCCTGACTTAAAATAAGATAAATCGCATCCATCCCCGACACACTTCCCATAAATATGGAAGACGGAATAAAAACAATACCCTGAAACGGTAATCCATACGCAATTTTTTGAAGTACTCCCGGCATCATGTTCAGAGGTATTAAAGCACCTGAGAAAAAATTAACAATCACTTGCTTCGATTTTGTAATACCAAAATAATTTTCTGTCCAGAAGCATAGCAAAGCGCAAATAAATGAAATAAAAAAATTAATTACAAAAGAAAATACAAAGCTTATTATAAACATCAAGTAAACTATAGGGTTCGTTGGTATTTGGATTTTCATAAAAAATGCAACGACACTCATGAGCAAAATGGAAATCAAAGAAACCGGAACACTAGATCCTGCTGTCTCAAAGAAAGTCATACTCATAAATCCCATAGGTTTTATTAGGTCTGATGTAATTTCTCCTGTTATAATTTTTCTAGATATTTTCGTTTCTGCTGACCAGGACAACGTCGAATTACAAATAAAAGATATAAAAAGATATATTTTCATATCTTCCCAATTATAATTATCAATGACTGCGTTCATTTCATATATCACTTGCCATATATAAAACATAACAGCTGTTATAACAAAATTTGACAATACCCCTACGATTAAGTTTCCTCTATACGCAGTAGCATCTTGAACACCACAGGTAAAAATTTTTAAATATTTACGCATTCTTATACCTCAAATTTTTACTCAATTTCGCCATTGTAGATTTTCTTTACAACTTGCTCAACACTGGGTTCTCGAAGCGAAAAATCAACGATTGGTACATACTCTGAAATTTTTTGTATGATATTATAAGCAGAATATTCATCTTGGTTAAAACTTATTTCATATACATGTGAATCAGCCTTTTCAATTGTTACATTCGGCAGATCTGTGCAGATTTTCTTTTCTTTTGACAATTCATATGCTGTTTTTACAACAATACATCTATTGTAAGCATATTTTCTTTTTAATAATACTGCATCTCCATCAAATAACTTTTTACCATGATCTATTACTATAATTCTGGAACATACCTTTTCAATATCATCCAAATCATGACTGGTAAGCAATATTGTTGTTCCACGTTCTTTATTTATTTTCATCAAAAATTCACATACCCGTTCTTTAACAGCTACATCTAAGCCAATGGTAGGCTCATCCAAATAGATTATTGGTGGATTATGTATCAGCGAAGCAACTATATCCGCCCTCATTCTTTGCCCCAAAGAAAGTTTTCTCGCAGGATATCCCATAAACTCCGACACTCCCAATATTTCCCCAAAATACTTAAGATTATCCTCGTATACCATGTCAGGTATTTCATAAATCTCTTTTAAAATAGAAAAAGATTCTCTAATAGGAATATCCCACCACAGCTGCGTCCTTTGTCCAAATACTACTCCTATATTTTTGGTACTTTGAATACGGTTCTTATAGGGATCTAATCCATTTATACAAATATTTCCACTAGTTGGCTTTAAAATACCTGTCAACATTTTTATTGTGGTTGACTTTCCGGCACCATTAGATCCAATATATGCTACCGCCTCACCTTTTTCTATGTTAAAATTTATATCTTTTACTGCTTCTTTCACATGGTATTTAGGGGCAACAATATGTTTCAGCATACCAGATAGTCCTTGTTCTTTATCTGCGATTTTATAATTTTTACATAGAGAATTAACTTCGATTAGACTCAACCTTCACATCTTCCTCCCGCAATATCTCATCTTTAGATTTTATTCATATCACATTTTCATACTTACATCTTAAAACGAAAACAAACATAAATAATCATTCTACTATAATATACACCAAACAATATATTTTGCAAAACACCCTATTGTTTTTTCACACTTTTTTTAATAATATTTAATAAAGGAATTTAGAAATTTTTACAAACTATTATGTTCTATAAAATTGTCATCAATCTCAAATCACACTTTCTCAATATATGGTACTGTCTCGTAACAAAGTAAGAAATACTATAGATATTATACATCTTTTTAACTATATTTACAACTAATTTATAAGGATGTGTTGCAGTAACGATTTATCAATCGTTACTGCAACCCTTTTATTTGTTAGGGCAAAGCCCTGTTTTCATTGCGGAGTTTTTCGTTGATCCGAAAAACGGAACTTTGGAAAACAAATAAACCACCTGCTATGCAGGTGAGTCAACATTGCTTCAGCTTACAGTCTAAAACTTCCCACACCGATATGGTGTGTTGAACCTTGAAAATTCAATATTTCAGCCAATAAAAAGGCATAAACCTGTTCACTTTGGTATAATGGAGTTGACTAGAAACCATCTTTACAAAGGAGATTTATGCCATGTCCAGTATACTACAAAACCATTTCGATGAGAACAACTTAATTGACTGTGTTCAGCGATTTTTTTCCAAACATCATGTTGGTAAGCTTCTTGCCAGATGTAATGGAATGAAAGAAAAAGGTATTTCACCTGTTTCTCTGCTTCGTTACAAACTCAGCAACATTTTTGTCGGAAGAAGTATGTATATGCAGCAACGAACCGGCTCTTTTAAGGAAGATTTTTCTAAAAACACTTTTTACCGTTTCCTTAATTCTGCAAAAACAAACTGGCTCCGTTTTACTTCTCTTCTTGCAGCCGACATCGTCAACAATGACATTCGTGATCTGACAAATCAGGAAAGAAAAAATGTCTTCATTATTGATGACAGTCTTTTCAACCGTACCAGCTGTAAGAAAACAGAACTGGGTTCAAAAGTTTTTGACCACACAGATATGCATTTTAAAAAGGGCTTCCGGATGCTTGCTTTAAGCTGGAGTGATGGAAATACACTAATTCCTGTGAACAGCTGTCTGTTAGCATCCGCAAAGGATACTAATATCATTGGCCCGGTAAAGGATTTTGATCACAGAACACTTGCAGGAAAAAGACGTAAGCTTGCTCAGACAAAAGCACCAGAGGCAATGATGACATTACTGGATACAGCCCTCAGTACAGGACTGAACGCAGACTATGTCCTGTTTGATTCCTGGTTTTCCAACCCGGCACAGATCACAGCCATTCATTCAAAGTGTATGGATGTGATTGCCATGATTAAGAAAAGCAGCCGGATCAAATATTCGTACTATGGTGAGCAGCTGAATATCAAAGAAATCTATTCCCGGAATAAAAAGCGTCGTGGCAGATCAAAATATCTGCTGTCTGTTGATGTCATGGTAGGAAAGGAAAATCCAATTCCGGCAAAAATCGTATGCGTAAGGAACAAAGCGAACCGCAAAGACTGGCTTGCTTTTATCTGTACAGATACGACTCTTTCAGAGAAAGAAATCATCCGCATTTATGGAAAACGCTGGCAGATTGAGGTTTTCTTCAAAGCCTGCAAATCTATGCTGAACCTGATTGGGGAATGCCATAGTTTATCCTATGATGCACTGACAGCTCATGTAGCGATTGTGTTTACCCGATATATGTTACTAGCAATGGAACAACGCCAAAATGAAGATCAACGGAATCTTGGTGAATTGTTCTTCTTCCTTGTTGATGAAATGGCAGATATTACTTTCAGCAGGTCACTTGGTATCCTTATGGATGCTTTCATGGCAAGCCTTCAGGAAATCTTAAAGCTCAGCGATGAACAGCTGGCTGCTTTTACTGCTGATTTTGAAGCAAGACTGCCGGAATATCTGCGAAATGCGCTTCATCCCAAGGCTGCAGCGGTATAAATCACTATTTTGTTAGCTGAAATATTGAATTTTCAAGGTGCGAATCCCATTTTAGGTATGGGAAGTCTTAGTCAATAATACAATAGTGAAAACGTCACCCATCACGCCGTATTATTGTAAATTAGTTAGTATATCCATTTAATATCCTTTCTGTTTATAGTAGGTTTTGTCATGTGATTTTAAACTTATTTTACAAATTACCTTAATTTTTCTTTTCCTTATTCATACACAACATATCCATCATTCGATTTAATATCGGTAATACTTGCCCAGCAGCAAATCTTTGTTCAAAAGATCCGCTTGAAAAATGCTCCTCTCTCAGTACCATAGTCAACAATGCTGCACATAAATCATAATCAGCATTAAAAACCCGTTTTAATTCTTCAGAACAATTGATTGGCTCTGTAATCATATAGTCTCTGTAATTGAGTTTCATATCTCCCATTGAAAGTAATAACTCTGTGTACAGACCTATGTATGGATCTTTTTTCTCTATTATTTTCTGAATCATTTCAATTTTCTCTTCTGTTTTCATTGTCGTCCACCACCTTGAAAATGTATCTTTATATGCCGAATATACGTTCTTTTATTTTATCATATTGCGAACATATATTCTAGTATTAAAATACAAACTTCCAACATCTTTCCTTAACATTTTTAACGATTCTTTGAAAAATTTCTCTATATACGAAAACAAAGCTATCTATTACTAGATAGCTTTGCTCTGTTCCTAGGCTCTGTTGTA
>OLRR01000193.1_pt1 | contig 52352 bp, 57 predicted proteins | sample 1671941 | NCBI WGS metagenome assembly OLRR01 (sample SAMEA3136628, study PRJEB25190) | human gut metagenome
TACCTTTATAATTTACTGTTTTACTAATACCACCAACCATTTCTTCTTCTTCAAAAATTGTTACTTTAATATTTTTATTATTCTTTAATATTTCATAAGCACAAGAAAGTCCTGCTGGTCCTGCTCCTATAATTACTACATTTTTCATCTTATTTTCCTCTCTTAATAAGAGTTTATCAGGCATAGAATAAATTGTCACTAAAAAAGAGCTAAATAATAGCCCTATTTTATAATTATTACTAGAAAGTATATCCACCATCAACGCCAATATTTTGAGAGGTGATATATCTTGCTTCATCAGTACATAAGAAAGCTGTCATATATGCTATGTCTATTGGTTCTTGTGGTTTTCCATTAGGTGTTACATTGTTACAAGCATTCCATACTTTTTCACGAGTAGTATCTTCACTTCCAGCCATTTGATCAAGGATATCTTCCCACATACTTGTTCTAATAATTCCTGGACATACACAGTTAACATTAACATTATCTTTGGCAGCTTCTCTTCCTAAACTAGCGGTTAATGCCAATACTGCAGACTTAGTACAACTATAAACACTAAATCCAGCAGAACATGCCTTAGCTGCTATTGATGACATGTTAACAATCTTACCATATTTATTAGCTCTCATAATATTTAAAGCTTCTCTACAAGAATAGATTGTTCCTTTAATATTAATATCAATTGTCTTATCAATATTTTCTAAACTTTCTTCAGTTAATTCACCAGTTAAACAAACACCAGCTGAGTTAACAACTATATCAACTGTTCCCCATTCATCAACTATTTTTTTATACATTGAAGCAACTTGTTCATAATCAGTAACATCTACTTGATAGCTAATAGCATTAACACCATATTTTCTAATCTCTGTTGCTACTTCTTCACATCTTTCAGGTATTAAATCTGCTACTAATACATCTGCTCCATTTTTAGCAAAAAGTATAGCACACTCTCTACCTAAGCCACTTCCTCCTCCTGTAACAAGAGCCTTTTTTCCTCTAAAATTAAATTCCATATTGTATCCTCCTTAACATTAAGTTTAACACAATCTATAGAATTTACTAATATTTTTAGATTTCAAATGTAAAATTTTGTCTACTTTAAAGTTATTTTATTAATGAATAAACTTTTTGTCTAATATCTGAATCTCCACTACATATTTCATTATTTATCGGTTTATTAACAATATTTCTATTTTTCATTAGATTATAACTAGTTTCACTTAAAACCATATCTTGATAAAGAAAATATATTTGCTTTAAATCAACTGTTTCAATAAAGCCTTTCTTAAAGTGTAAATTCATTTCTAAAGCAGTAGGTAGCGTTTGATTAATATCAGAAAGCGAAGGTACTACTATCTGTAATTTATTTTTTGAATCAATTTGTGTACTATATTTATGGGCATGACCATGTAATCTTATTATAGAATCAGTTGGTTCTTTATTAAAATTATCTATATGATGATATAAATCTACACTTTCATTTTTAATATTAATAGTATTAAGTAAGAAATTACCAATTATGATATCATGCCTATAACTATTAGTATAACCAATAATTGATTTTGATTCTTTATAAAAGGCATAGAAATCGTGATTACCACCAACTGCAAAAGTTAAAATATTCTTATCATGTGGATAATCTGTAACAAAATGTTGTAGTTGTTTTTCAATAGTATTATATTCATCCTTACATCTATTAGAAGATGAATCAATCATATCACCCGCACATAAAATTATGTTTATACCATTCTTCACACAATAATTGAAGGCATTATCAACTAAATCTAATCGCTCTAATTTATTACCAAAGTGTAAATCAGATATTACTAACATTTTCATAGCAGTTTCTTCATGTAAAGATAGTATATTTTTAGAGTTATCACTAAAACTATTATATATAACAGCGGATGATGATGGTTTTTTATATGTTATTTGACCATTACTATAGTACTTCCTTTCTAAGATTATTCCTTTATTCTTAAGTGTAAGTAATCTATTATATAATTGCTTATTAGAAATATTTAATGCTTTACTTATATCATTACAAGTTCTACCTTCTTTTATAAGTTTTAATAATAGTTCTTGCTTTTCCGTCATAAAAATCCCTCACTTTGTTAGTTATTATAAATAAGTAAAAGAAAAAAGACAAGAATTTTCTTATCTTTCTGTCCACCATGCCCTAAGAGCAGATGGGAAACCAATATATTGTCTTGGATTAATAGTACTTTTTTCATAAGCATAGTAACTACTACATCCTCCTCCAACATTCCAATCACAACTTGTAACTTCTAAGTGTAAATGGGCTGCAGTTGAACAACCACTATTACCCATTCTACCAATCATTGTACCCGTATTAACTTGCATTCCTTCACGGATATTTCCATAACTACTTAAGTGTGCATAAGTTGAATAAATATATCTACCATTTACTAAGTGTCTTATTTTAACAACTTTAGCATTTCCGTGACAACCATAAGGACACCAGTTACCACTAGTACATGAATCACTATATATTTTAAAGATAACACCATCTGCTATTGGATAAATCGGAATAGTTCTATCATTTGAATTAGATAAATCAATTCCTAAGTGTCCTCCATAGCCACCCCAGTTTTGCGTAACATAACCACTAGTCATTGGTCTAAAGAAACCATTTACTGATGGAGGAACAGGAATATTACTTCCACCAGCACTACTACCTCTATGAGCTCTATCATATCTATATTGACAAGCATAAATATCTTCACTTGGTCCACAACCTAACTTTTTATAGTAAGCTAGATTGGCTTTAGCAGCTTTTAACTGTTCTTGAACTGATGGCATAGATTCTCTAATAGATTTAGTATCAGCATTAATCCTTTCTTTTTCACTTTCAAGCTTGGCTTTAAGTGATTTTAATTCTTCTTTCTTAGTAGCTAACTCTGCTGACTTAGCTTTATTTGTTTTAATTAACTCATCTAATTCATTCATTACTTTTTGATTATATTCTGTTAATTGTTCTACTACACTTAATCTATAAACCATTTCTGTAACACTTTCTGCTCCAAAAACATATTCCATATAAGCATTATTACCATTACTTACTTGTAAATACTGAAATAGTTGTTTACTCTCTTCTGTTTTCTTTTCTATTTCAGCATTAGACTTATCTATCTCATCTTGTAGGCTTTTCATAGATACTTCTAAATCACTTATTTGTTTTTCATAAGTAGCTATATTTTTCTTAATTTCTGCTACTTCTTGATCATTTTTTGCAATCTTTGCTTCTTTCTCTTCTAATTGTTTTGCATAAGAATTTACCTCATTTTCAAATTCTTTTATGGTTTTAGCATCTACTTTAAAAGGTAGTAAGCAAAGAGATATTAATAATAAGATAGTTATTTTTCTTCTATTCATACTACACCTTTAAATACTTTCTTACAGCAGAAGATGAACCTATCATACCTACTAATATTCCTATTACAAGTATTATTCCTGATACCATATAAATAAATGGTTCTGGTTCTACTAATCTAATAATTTCTGTATATAGGTAGCCATGTAAGTGATTATAAAGGGCTACATAACCAAAGCATACTCCTAGTATTGGTAAAATTGCTCCAAGGCAACCTAGTATCATTCCTTCTACAATAAATGGTGTTTTAATAGCTACATTACTAGCTCCAACAAGTCTCATAATTGATATTTCTCTTTTTCTTGAGAAGATTGTTAGTTTAATAGTGTTAACAATTAGAAAAACTGTTACTAAAATTAAGGCAATAACTACACCATAAGCTCCTTTTTCTACTACACTAAACATACTAATCATCTTATCAACCCAAGCTTCACCATAATTAACAACACTTACTTGTTCCATTTTCTTAATTTTTTCAGCGGTAGTTTTAATCTTCTCTACATCTTTTACTTTTACTTGAAATGTATCCTTTAAAGGATTATCATTGTCTTTCCAAGTAGACATTACCTCATTAAATACTTCATTTTCTTTTCGCATTTCTTCTTTGACAGCATTTTTACTTTGATAAGTTAAACTTTCAACATTATCCATTTTTTCTAGTTTATTTTGTACATCTTTTACCTGCTCTTCTGTAGCATTATTATTTAGAAAGACAACTATTGTTAAGTCTTTTTCCATCTCTTTAGTAAAGTTTTCTACATTAAATGTTAAAATGATAGCTACTGCTACTATAAGTAAGGTTATTATAATACAAGAGATAGAAGCTAGTGATAGAGAAAAGTTACGAAAGACTGATTTAAAGGCATCTCTAATACTTCTACCTAACATTCTAAAGAATTTCATTCTTCATACTCCCCTTTCTCTACATGTTTTACTAAATGTCCATCTTTTAAAACTATTACTTCCTTTTGCATTCTATTAACAATATCTTTATCATGAGTTGCCATAATAATAGTTGTTCCACAGGACTTGTTAATTTCTTCTAGTACTTGCATAATTTCCATACTCATATCAGGATCTAAGTTACCAGTAGGCTCATCACAAAGTAAAAGTTTAGGTTCATTTACAATGGCTCTTGCTATAGCAACACGTTGTTGTTCTCCACCTGATAATTGATCTGGATAGTTATGAATCTTATGTTTTAATCCAACTAATTCTATTGCTTTTAGTGTTTTCTTTCTGATTTCATCACGTTTAGCTCCTAAAACTTCCATAGTAAAAGCAACATTTTCATAAACTGTAGACTTAGGTAATAAACGGTAATCTTGAAATACTATTCCTAATTTTCTTCTTAGTTTATATACTTTTTTATTTCTAAGTTTTAAAACATTAAGTCCTCCGACAATTATTTCTCCTTTTGTTGGTTTCTCTTCACGATATAACATCTTTATAAATGTACTCTTTCCACTTCCACTTCCACCTATTACAAAGACAAAAGATCCTTTTTTTATTGAAAGAGATAAGTCATAAATAGCTGTTACACCATTTTTGTATTGTTTGGTTACATTTTTTATTCTAATTAATTCCATCTTATCCCACCTTCGTATTCAATTAACATTTTAGCATAATTAGACATTTTTTGATAGAGTTAATTATTACCATGCACAAAAAAGTATCAAAATCTTTAATTTTGACACTCTTAGTTAGTAATTATACATAAACATTTATCTTTTCTTAGTATCCTATCCATTACTATTTTACTTATTATTAGAATAAAACTAGCATATAAAACTTTAGTAAAAGTAAAGTATACTCCACCAAGTACTACTATTATCATATTAATAATTAATGTGGTATTACTAAGAGGAATTTTAAAGTACTTATAAAATATTTGACTAATGATATTGATTCCCCCATTACTAAATCCTACTTTATACATAAATCCATTACTTATTCCTAAGGATATACCAATTATTAGACAACTTAGAAGTAAGTCAGAGGTATCTATGGTAATAATTTTAGTAACAGCTGATGTTATTGATACAAAAAATGGATAAATAAATGTTGCTAGTAGGCTTGCTATAGTTTGTTCTTTAGATAAAAGGATTGTACTTAATAAAAGACAAATACTACTTCCTATAAAGATAACTATGGATGGTGATACTTTTATTAGATGATTAACAATAATTGCTATACCATTCATTCCCCCAGTTACTAATTTAATTGGATATAAAAATAGGTTAAAAACAATACTAGAAAAAAAGAGACAGATTATCAATACTCCATAACGATATAGAATATTCTTCATCTATTCTCCTCCAAATACTTGATAAGCATCTGTTACTACAAAGAAAGCATCTGGATCTATTAGATGAATTCCTTCTTTGAATCTATAATACTCTTTAGTTGGTATAACACTCATTAAGACATTTTGATCTTTGTCTTTATAACCACCTGTTGCTTCAAATTTAGTAACTCCATGTTTCATTTCTTTTAAGATATACTCTTTAACTTCCTTATCTTTTTTAGTTATTATATAAAATGCTTTTGCATCACTTATTCCTAGTAGTACTCTATCCATTGCCCATGTAACTAGATATAAAACTATCAAGGCATACATTAATTTATTAAAACCGAAGGCAAAGAATCCTAGCAAAACTATTGTTCCATCTGTAAATATCATTGCTTGTCCCATACCTATTTTTAGTTTTTTAGATATAATCATATTTAAAATATCAGTTCCTCCAGTAGAAAATCCAGCTTTAAAAATAAGTCCTGCTCCAACTCCTTGAAGTAGTCCCCCAAATATTGCTACTAAAAGCATTTCACTTTGATTAAAACTAACATATTTAGATAAAAAACTAGTTAGATTTACAAAAATAGGAAATAAGATTGAACCTAAAATACTTAACTTTGTTTTTTCTTTGCCTAAGAATATATAGGATAGAATTAATAAAAATATATTAGCTATTAATATTACATAAGATTGATTAAATTTAAAGAAATTATTTAAGACGATTGATAGACCACTTACGCCTCCTGCTACTATGTTATTAGGTGAATAAAATAAATTAAATGCAAGAGCTACTAGTAAACAACCAAAGATAAATTGTGTATATCTTTTTATTTTACTATGCTGATAAATATTATTAACAATTGCCTTGGGATTCATTTTTTGCTCCTTTCAAATATGCTTCCATAAATGGAGTTAAGTCACCATCTAAAACTTTAGTTACGTTACTTGTCTCATATGATGTTCTATGATCTTTTACCATTGAATATGGATGCATTACATAACTTCTTATTTGTGAACCAAACTCTATATTCATTTGTTCTCCTTTTTCTTTTGCTAGTTCTTGTTCTTTTTTCTGTTGTTCTAATACATAAAGCTTAGACTTTAGAACCTGTAGAGCTGTTTCTTTATTTTGAATTTGACTTCTTTCGTTCTGACAAGTTACTACTATACCAGTAGGAAGATGAGTTACTCTTACGGCACTATCCGTGGTATTTACTCCTTGTCCTCCTGCTCCAGTTGAACGATATACATCTATTCTTATGTCCTTTTCATCTATATTTATATCTATATTTTTATCTATTTCTGGAGTAACATCAACACTTGCAAAGGATGTATGACGTCTATTGGAAGAATCAAATGGAGATAACCTAACTAAACGATGAACACCTTTTTCTTCTTTTAAATAGCCATAAGCATAACTACCCTCTACTTTGAAAGAAACACTTTTAATACCAGCTTCTTCTCCTGCTTGATAATTGTATAATGTTACTTTATAACCTTGTCTTTCACAGTATCTTAAATACATTCTATATAACATTTCTGCCCAGTCACAAGCTTCTGTTCCACCAGCTCCTGAATGAATATCAATAGTACAAGAATTAGTATCATATTCACTATCAAATAGTAAGTATATTTCAAATTGTTCTACTTCTTCTTTTAATTTATCATAATCTTTTATTAATGTCTCTTCTAATTCATTATCTGGTTCTAGGGATAATAGTTCTATTAAATCTAGAGCATTCTTAGTATCTCCTTTATATGAAATTATATTCTCTAAAATTGCATTTATGTTGCTAAGCTTAGAGAAAACGCTTTCTCTTAATTCTTTATTATCCCAGAATCCTTCTTCTAACTGTTTCTTTTCTAATTCTTCTTTTTCTTTTACTTTCTTATCACAGTCAAAGTAACCTCCAAAGTTCTGCTAATTTTTTATCAATCTTTTCATAATTTCTTTTTAATTCTGATAGTTCCATAATAACCCTTCTTTCTATTCACATTTTAACAAATTATTTTTTATTAATCAATTATGTGTATAAATTAGTAATTACTGCATAATATATTAGTGGGAAGGGTTCACGAATTTAGTGAAGATTCCCATTATATATAGATGATACTATTGAGTATCAAAAAAACAATGTAATCAAAGCGATTAGATTGTTTTTTCTTTTATTTTAGCTTTCTCAGTAGCTGATACTAATGATAAATCACTACCAAGAGATGCTATTATATCTTCTTTTTTTAATGATGCTAATCTTTTTTGTAATAAATCACATTCTTCTCTAGTTTCTGTTTGTGTATAAAGTTTTAGAGAAGGTAATAATATAATTGGTTCTTTACAAATTCCTACTGTTCTTTTTAAATAGTCTAGCTGAAAGTCTTCTTTTACTTCATCAATTATTCTTAGGGCAGGTAGTAATAGTCCTGTACTTTTATAATATTCATCTTTAGCAAGTTTTTCAATAAATTTTACCTGTCTTTCACTTTTAGAACTATTAATAGAATCAGCTGCCATTAATAATTGTTCTTTATTTAAGTCTTCTTGATCATATAATAATTCACTTATCCCTCTAGCTTGATACTCTTCTTTACTATTTAAAACTTTACTAGCTAGTTCTAATGATATATCTTCTTTTATCGCTTCACTATTTAATAAGATATTTCGTTCTGCTATTCTTTGATAACTTTCTTTTGACTTTTTTAGTATTATTAGTGACTCTTCTACCTCATTATTCTTATGAATACTAGAACTACACATAACATCTTTCATACAATTAAGTAATACATCATCATTTGTTCTTGATAAGATAAAGGAATAATATAAAATCTCTTCTTTTGATAAGAATGAATAACATAATAGTTTTCTTAGACCTTTAGAGTATCTATTGGTTATTAAGTATTTTAATTCTTCTTTAGTAAATTTTCCTTCTTGTATAGTACTAACTGACATTAATTCTAAGATTCTTTCTATCTGCTTTTTATCAGTTGTTTCACCAAGTAATGTTACTGCTAACATATCCTCTTTAGATAACTTAACATCATATCCCATATTCTTTAATTTTTCTTCTACTTCTTTTATCACTTTAAACCTCCAAATATTACTAGAAATACTATAACACATATTTAACTAATTATTAATTGTATTATCAAAAAAATGACCAGTTGTTGAACTAGCCATTAGTTTTTGTTAATACTTTTTGGTATGCCGTAGTTTCTCCTTCTTTTACACAATCAACAAAGAATTTATTTCTCATTTTATAATATCCCTGCCAATCATTTCCTTTATTAGTTTTTATAACAGTATGTTCACTTTCAAAATCTAATTGACTTGATGGCATAATACAGCTATGCATTTTTTCATTTTCTAAATTGACATATAACAAGAAATTATCTTTTACACTAGGAGTAGTACCAAAAGTATCTAAATATTCTTCTAAAGTATATTTACCAATTAAAAACCAAATATCATTAGTTTCTTGTATAACACCTTGCGTATATTTTCCAAGTTCATGAATTGCAATTTCTTTATCATTGCTTAAACTTAAACCATTTTCTAACTCTTCTTTTAAATGCAATAAATGAGTATATCTTTTAACTTTAGGATTTTTTTCTAGTTCCTGCATTTCCTCAAAGTTTGATCTAATTATTTCTTTTATATCTTCTATATCTAATCTTAAATTTTCTAAAATTTCTTGTTCCATTTTATTCCCCCAATCTATAAGTCTATAAAAAAAGTAACTCAATGTACTAATATACTTTAAAAGAACCATTTATATGCATAAATGGCATACTAATTATATAATAATTGCTACTTATTAATCCTATTTAGCAATTTTTTACATTTTAAATGTGCAATATCTTCTGACTTATTAAATATTATTTGTTTTTCTTTTTCACTAAATAAATAATCAAAATCTTTCAAATTATCACATCCAATATCATCAACTTTTCTAGAAATAATTGTTGTAAAATCTATAGAACTAAAATACTTTAGTAGTTTATCATTAATGTTTATAACTTTTCTTAGTGGTAAAATTTTACTTGAACCTGATACTAATGGAACATTAGTATCTAAACTATAATTACTTTTCAAACTATAGAAACTTCCATTAAAATCAACATACTTGTTAAATGTTCCACTAAGTTCTTCATCTTTAAATATAAACTCTTTTTTTTCTATATTATCAACAGATAGTTTTCCTAAAGTATATTTAAATAATAAAGAATCAACTCTATCAAAGCCTATGAGAAATAGTGTTGATATTAAAATTTCAGAATTAATTTTTTACATATAATGTGTCCCCCAGAACATGATTATATATAATTTAATTGTTCTTTTCAATATATTTTCTAGCATTATATCCCTTATTATTTTTTTGAACTTTTAAGTTAAGCAGATGATGCTAGTGTTAAAGAAAAAGGCCTTTCTATAGCCTTTTATTAATTATCTTGAAGTATTATTTGTCCATTCGTAATTGGTATATTTGGATAACTAGCATCCATTGATGTAAAGTTTCTAAGTGGAGCTTGAGGATTTGTTATTTCTACATTTATCTATTCTTTTTTTTACTTTTAAAAAGTATCATTATTGTACATAACAACCTCCTATTAGTATAATATACAAAAATAATAATAATTCTACTGTTAAAGAAAAAAACTATTCCTTTGAATAGTCTATTATAAATATCATTTTGATAAAACTTCTACTACAGATTTTGCCATTTTTCTTTTACCTTTTGTTGGAACAAAATTGTTTATAAATAAATTATCTTCATTATGCTTTAAACCAAAGTAAGCAAAGAAACTAAATACTAAAGCACCAACAAAGTTAACAAATAAATCTTTCATCGTATCGTTTATACCTATATCTAAATAACCCTTATCTATTATTTGGATTATATTTTCCTTAGTATCATAAATAACTGTTTTTCCAATATTATCAATTATGACTGGCTTATTTTTACCATCAGGATTTAATGCTACTGATGATATTTCTTGTACAATCGTATCTTTTTGCATATCGAGTTTTAAAATTTTATCGCTTCCATATTCAAAAAATTCCCATAGTACTCCTATTGTCATAGAAAAACAAAAAGCTACTAAGCACAAATAAAATGGTGATAAATTAATATGTGTACTATTATTGTTTAATAAATTTACTAAGGAAAAACCAACAGCTGTCGCTAAAAATCCATTAATTGTATGTAGCATTGTATCCCAATAAGGAATTATTCCATAGAAATTATTAATTTCACCTAATATTTCAGCAGAAAATATAAATAAGTATATAGCTATTTCTAATCCATCTGGCAAGGTTATTTCAAATTTATTTTGAATAAATAATGGTGCAAATAATAATATTAATGATAATAAACATAATAAAGCATTATTTAAATCTCCTCTTATAAGTTGAAGAAACATACATAATATAACTAAAAATCTCAATATTAAATATATAGCTAGAGAACTTCTTTTATTTTCTTTATAAGCCATTTTGATTAATTTTTGAACTTTCATTTTTCTCTTCCCCCTTTAGTTTTGGAACTTAATTTGTTCACCTGTTATCAAAGGGTAATGAATTAATAAATTGCTATTAAGTTCTTCTTTATGCATATCTACAGCACTAATTTGATGATTATTATAGGTTGTATAATAATAGATACCTTTACTAGTATTGCAACAAGAAGTATATATGGTAATCTCAAATTTATTTTCTCCTAAATTACAACAGCCTCTTTGTTGATCAACCGAATTTAGAATATGAAAGAATTGACTTACGCTTTCACATTCATCTTCTTTTGATAAAGAATTCATTTTAACAAATGCTACTCTAACAAATCGTGACATACTTGATAAATCACCAGGTAAACCCAATCCCCCCATTCCTCTACTGTATGTATCAAAGGTTAGTTTACTATTAAATGTATTTTCTTTATTTTCTGTAGATAATTGACTATAATTGTTTAAATTGAATAACTGCTTATCAAATGTGGGATTATTGGTTAACACACCTACTGGATTATCATATATTTTAATTCCTTCTTTTACTGACTCCAAAGTAATAGATTCTTCTTTATCAGATATAATCCAATGTAATTGAGCAAGTGGTAGGTCACTATTAAATTTATCATTGGTAATATTTATTTTTTGTAATAACATTCTAGCTTCTTTTACAGAAGAACACTGACTTAATAAGTAAGGAATTAATTCAAATTGAGCTACATTTTCTTTTTCTTTTTGTTCTTCATTATAATGGGCATTACCAACAAAATTTAATCCAGCTATTGCTAAACCTTTTTCATTTACAGCATCATAATATAAAGGATAATCATTCATTATATATGCCATACCTATTATTGCATAATGACTATTTAAGTTCTTAACTCTTCTAAATTTAAATTCATAATTTCTTGGTGTTATAGTAACTTCTTCATTATACGAGTATTCATAATCTAATGTTCTACCAAAATAGAAATCTTTTGTTTTATAAGTTGCAGCTGTACACATATTTCTTCCTCTTTTCTTATAATGTTTTTTATTAATATAATTATTATATTCTATTTTATAGGTTTATTCATTCTAATTTTCATCTTTTACTTTATCATTAGTTAATTGTTCAGATTTTGTATTATTTCCTTGTTTGTTTTCTTTTTTTAATAATCAATAAAATAACTATCGGTGATAAAAAGATGCCTGCTGTTATTATAGTTGCTAAAATATTTATTATAGTAGAAAGAATAGCAGGATAATCAGTAATTATTATTTCATATATATTTTCATTATCATTTTCATCTAAAACTATTAATTTTATCTTGTCATTTTCTTTTAATGATTCTAATTTTGTAGTCTCTTTTTCATTTAAATATATTTTTAGTGTTGCTTTTGTATCACTTAACTCGTATGAATAATCTAAGGATGTTTCATTCTTTAATTTAGTTATTGTAGCTTTGTTGTTTTCAAATTCAACTTCTCTAGATCCTAATACAAATTTTTTAATTATAGCTGTTCCCTTACCTTTAGTTTTATTAATTGTTAAAGTATAATGCTTTTTGTCTCCGTTTTCGGCAGTAACAACTATATTAATTATATTTTCACCAAGTGATAAATCTTTGTTTTCAAATTCAATCTTTGCTTTTGAATCATTTGCTTCCACTTTAATATCAATATGCTTTTTTTCTGTTTTAAAATTCATATTATCGGAAACAGTTATTTGTTTACCATCTATAACTACTTCTTTTATAGAATTATCTTTACTTTTTTCTATAACCACTTCTTTTGAAATGTTATTTTGTATATTATTATTTGAATAATTATTACTATAATTGTTATTTGTTCCACTGTTTTCAGAACTACTCGATGAAGAGTTACTGCTACCATCTGTTGCTCCAGCAGTTCCTTCATTTTTGTTATAACCAGGACATGGATCACTATAAATTGCTTCTCCATCTGCATAATAATTAGTTCCATTTGTTACTGCCACATGCCAATGAGTTCCGCCATGACCATCACTGTGCATTCCATATGTGACACCATTTGGACAAGTTTTTATAGAATTCTTTCTTAATCCACCACCTGTTGCGTTTGCAGTAAGCGGTAAAAACAAAACTACTAACATACAAATTTCTAACGTTAAAATTCTTTTCACTCTTACACCTCTTATATAGATTATATCATAATATTGCCAAAGATTTTACTGATTACTGCTATTGAGTACCAAGTGTATCTAAGACAAAAGACATATCTAAAATCACCACAAAAATAAAATCACAGAAAAACCCGCAATTCTCTTATTTTATACGGGTTTGCGAGCTCATTTACCACAACATTGTTTATATTTCTTGCCACTTCCACATGGATTTTAGTTTTCGAGCTTTTGACAGTGCTTTCCGGCTTTTGAGAGCATTTGGCAGCACTTTTTTGCCCTTTTTGGCTTCCGAGATCACTTGGGAATTCTAGCAGAAGGTATCTAAAAAGGTATCTAAAATTTAAAAAATTAGTATCCTTAATTATAAACCTAATAATTCCTTTTTCTTTTTATCAAATTCTTCTTGTGATATAGCACCCATATCAAGAAGTTCTTTTAATTCTTTTACTTGTGCCGTTGCTGATTGAACATTGTTTGTTGAACTTGTACTTGATTTATAATTTTCAATGTACTCTTTAATTTCTCTTGCATCTGCATTTAATTTCTTATTTGAAAACATTACAGTATTATCGTCTGCTCTATCTTTTTGACTAGCAAACAATGGTTGTTTTTTTGCTACTGTTCCAGCTACTATGAACTGAATGTGGCCCATTATTAAACCAGCTTCTTTTAATTCGACAGCACTAATTTGATCAATCATAAAAGTTCTTTCTCCAATATGACCATATTTCATTTTAGCCATAAGTCCAGAACGTGAAATTGTAATTGAATCATTATTAATAATTATTCTTGCCTTACCATAATCCAACGTATCAAAATTATATTCCTTTTGCATACAATCAACTCCTATAATTATTATAGCACAAATTCTTTTTATTTAGAAAAAATATATTTTTACCTAAATCTATTTTTTATTGTTTCTTCTCGATTGCTAATTTTACTATTTTTTCCTTCTTTAACATTTATTAAATCCTTTTGAAAATGATTTTTAGAAACAATATTTAATTCATCAAATGGTGCAACTTCATTTCCATCAAAATAATTAGCTAATCTCAATGTTGATTTATGTATATTATTTAAATCATGATTTATGCTGTTAATATTCCAGCCTGTATCAACAGAAATCTTTTTTTCAATAGAAGCATAATAAAATACTTGACGTTCGTATTTGACTTTTTTAATAAAATGCGGTTTATCATACATTACTTTTATATCAACATACGGAAAAACATGACTTGAAATTGTTTCTCCAAGATAACCTATCATCCCTTGAATCTCTTCTTGGGATGCAAGTTCAAAAGGTATTTGAAATATTTGATCTTCTTGAATTCCGCTATTACCATTATTATATATCTTATTGATAATTATTCTTATATTTTTTGCTTTTGTCACTCCAGTATTTCTAACTTTAAGATATAACACATTGTCAATACTTCTTAAATTAAAAGATAATTGTGGTTCTTTATCTTTCATCATTTTAAATTGATTTATTAATAAAACAATTAAAGTAATTGCTGATATCGCAACTGATATTTTTTCAACCATAATAACCCTCCTCTAATATTTATTATATCATATGTTGAAACTCATTTACCCATGTCTATTTGGAAGTGGACAAAATTTCATCTTTTTTTCTTAATCAAATCTTTACAATCCTTTATAAATAAAGGTATTATGACATTTTTTAGCAATACAATTTTTTTGTATTTTTGCTTCAAAAAAAGGGTATCTAGATATCTTTTAAATACTCACCGGAAGGTATCTAAAAAGGTATCTAAATTATATTCCGAAGTTTTCGGAGCATTAAAAAAGCCCGTGTTTACGGGCTTTAGCCTATCTTCCACAACATTGTTTGTATTTCTTACCTGAGCCACATGGACAAGGATCATTACGACCTACTTTTTTACTCTTCTTTGGTTTCTTTACTGAATCTGATTTATCATCATTAGTTTGAACATTTCTTGTAACTGGTTTTCTTTCAACAGTCTTTTGTATTTCTGCTTTTAGTAAGAATATAGTAACATCATGATCAATCTTTTGTAACATTTGATCAAATAAATCAAATCCTTCAGTACTATACGCTCTTAATGGATCTTCTTGACCATAGCTACGTAAATAAATTCCTTCACGTAAGTGACTCATTACATTAATTTGTTCCATCCAATAGTTATCAATGACTTGTAAAGATAATGCTTTTTCAAATTCACTAGTTATTTCTTCTGGAACATCACTAAGTTTTTCTTCATATTCTTCTTTTGCTTTATTATATAAGAAGTCTATCATATCATCATCCAATAGTGAACTAATATCATTTTCAGTAATATCTTTATCTAGTAAATTTTCGTTAGCAAAAGATACTATTTCTTTCTTATCTTGTTCACTTAAAATACCATCTATAGTATGTGACTTAACTAAGTCAGTAACATAATTTCTCATACATTCAAGAACTTGTTCATGAACAGATTCACTATCTAATATTTCATTTCTTCTACCATACATGATTTCACGTTGAGTATTCATTACATCATCATATTGTAGTAATTGTTTTCTAGCATCAAAGTTATTTCCTTCAACTCTTTTTTGAGCAGTTGTAATAGCCTTTGAAAAATACTTATTTTGAATAGCTTGATCACCAAATCCAAAACTAGTCATCATTTCTTTAATTTTTTCACTACCAAAGCGAACCATTAAATCATCTTCCATAGATACAAAGAACTGTGTAAATCCAGGATCTCCTTGACGACCAGAACGTCCTCTTAACTGATTATCAATACGACGAGATTCATGACGCTCAGTACCAATAACACATAATCCACCAAGTGCTCTTATCTCATCTGATAGTTTAATATCAGTACCACGACCAGCCATATTAGTAGCGATAGTGACTGACTTATGTTGACCAATCTTAGAAATAATTTCAGCTTCTCTTGCATGATTCTTAGCATTTAATATTTCATGTGGAATCTTTTCTTTTTTTAATAAAGCACTTATTAATTCACTAGTTTCAATAGCAATAGTACCAATTAATACTGGTTGACCTTTAGCATATCTTTCTTTTACTTCATTAATAATAGCTTTATACTTAGCATTTTTAGTAGCAAATACTAAGTCAGAAGCATCAATTCTTTCAACTGGTTTATTGGTTGGAATACAAATAACATACATATTATAAATATCACGGAACTCTTCTTCTTCTGTTTTAGCAGTACCAGTCATACCAGATAACTTTTTATACATTCTAAATAAGTTTTGGAAAGTAATAGTTGCTAAAGTTTTAGTTTCTTGATTAATACGAACTCCTTCTTTAGCTTCAATTGCTTGATGAAGTCCATCACTATAAGCACGTCCTTTCATCAAACGTCCAGTAAATTGGTCTACTATAACAACTTCTCCATCTTGAACAACATAATCTACATCTAATTTCATAGAATAGTTTGCTCTTAAAGCTTGATTAATATAATGTACTAAAGTTGCATTTTCTACCTCATAAAGATTTTTAACTCGAAAAGCTTTTTCTGCTTTTTCACTACCTTCATCAGTTAATGTTACACTCTTAGTAGTTTCATCGTATAGATAATCTACATCATCTTTTAAACTTTTTACAAAACTATCAGCATCTTGATAAAGGTTTGCACTAACTAATTGTCCACCAGAAATAATTAATGGAGTTCTTGCTTCATCTATTAATACTGAATCAACCTCATCAACGATAGCAAAATTTAATGGTCTTTGTACTCTATCTTCTTTTCTAATAACCATATTATCTCTTAAATAATCAAATCCAATTTCATTATTAGTAGAATATAAAATATCACAAGCATAAGCTTCTTGCTTTTCTTTAGGACTTAATTCTCTTGTATTAACTCCTACTGTTAAACCTAAAAATCTATGAATTCCACCCATCCATTCAGCATCACGAGTAGCTAGATATTCGTTAACAGTAATGATATGTACTCCTTTTCCATCTAAAGCATTTAAGTAAGCTGGTAAAACGGATGTTAGTGTTTTTCCTTCACCAGTTTTCATTTCTGCTATATTACCATAGTGTATTGCTAAAGCACCTAGTATCTGAACATAGAAAGGTTTTTCCCCTATAACACGATAAGCTGCTTCTCTTGCTGTAGCAAAAGCTTCTACTAAAATATCTTCTAGTGTTTCTCCATTTGTTAAACGTTTCTTAAATTCCTCTGTTTTATTCTTTAACTCTTCATCAGATAGCTTTTGATAGTCTTCATCTAAAGCTACTATTTTATCTGCTAAAGATTCAAATTTTTTTAATTCTTTATATTCATGATCAAATAATCTTGTAAATAATCCCATTGTATCATCTCCTACTGTTTATTGTAACAAAAAAAAGAGACAATAGAAAGCATTTTCTCTTAATTTTCACTTATTTCCTAGATAGAAACACAACTTTCACCATGATACCAAGCATCAACTATAACAGGTGTTACAATATCATCAATAACTTTATCCACTTGTCTTGCTCCAAACTTTTCATAGTTTGATTTAGAAATTATTTTTTCCACAATATCTGTGGATATTTCTACTTCTATATTCTTTTTCTTAAAAGCATTTATTAACAGGTCTAATTTTAGATTTACTATTCTTTCAATATCTTCTTTAGTTAAATCTTTAAAATAGTATTTCTTATCTATACGATTAACAAATTCTACACCTAAAAATTCTTCTATATCTGTATTCTTACTATCTACTGTTTCCACAAAACCAATATCTTTTTTATTTGCCCCTAAATTAGTTGTCATAAAGAGAAAAATGTGTTCAAAAGACACTTTTCGTCCTTTAGAGTCTTTTAAATAACCTTCATCCATCACTTGGAGAAATAGTTTTAACACCGAAGGTGATGCTTTTTCTATCTCATCTAATAATATTACACAATGAGGATATAGTCTTATTTGATCAAGTATAGTCTCATGATTATCAAAACCAACATATCCTGGAGGTGCTCCAAGTATTTTACTTACTGAATGCTCTTCTTTATACTCACTCATATCTAATCTAATAAAGTGATCTTTTCCATAAAGAAGAGAAGCATATTCTTTTACTAAATAAGTTTTACCTATTCCTGTACTACCCGCTAAAAGAAAGGTGTGTATCTTAGGACTATCTTGAAAACCTAATTGTATCTTTTTAGTTAAGTTACATAAATCATGAATTATCTCATCTTGACCAATAATCTTACTCAATAATTCCTTTTCTAGGGAAAATAGTTTGTTCTTATTACCTTCTATTATTTCATATACAGGAATTTTAGTTTTTAAATAAATAACTTCTGCTATCATTTCTTTAGTTATTTTCCTAGGTTTCTTTTTACCAAGAAGAGAAAATTCAAGTTCATTCTTTTTAGTAATTAAATTTTTTTCACTTTGTTTTAGTTTAGATGCTTTTTTAAAGTTTTGACTTGTAACTGCTTCTTTTTTTTCTATTACAATTTTTTGCAGTGAATTATTTAATTTTTTTAGTTCTTTATCTTTTTTATCTTCTATAAGACTAGCTTTAGCACATACTTCATCTAATATATCTATCGCTTTATCTGGTTGATAATATTCATATATATAAGTATTTGATAAGTCTACTATCATATCAATCATTTCATCTGATATTGATACAGAGTGATAAGCTTCATATAATGGTTTTAATTTCTTTAATATTTCTTTAGTCTTTTCTTTATTAGGCTCTTCAATTAATAGTATTTGAAATCTTCTATTTAAGGCTTTATCCTTCTCAATAAATTCTCTATATTCAGATACAGTAGTTGCTCCTATTAAATGTATTTTTCCTCTAGCCAAAGCTGGTTTTAAGATATTAGATGCATCTATTGCACCTTCTGCTCCTCCTGCACCTACTAAAGTATGAATCTCATCTATAAAGATTAGGTACTCATCATGTTCTTCTATTTCTTTAAGTATCTTACCTACTCTTTCTTCAAATTCTCCTCGATACTTAGTACCTGCTACTAAAGAGGCCATCGAAAGCGATAATATCTCTTTACCTCTTAAAGCTCTTGGAACATTATTTTCTACTATTTGTCTTGCTAATTCTTCAACTATAGCTGTTTTTCCAACTCCTGCTTCTCCTAATAGTAGTGGATTATTCTTAGTTCTTCTACAAAGTATTTCTATCATTCTTTTTAGCTCTGTTTCTCTACCTATAACAGGATCTATTTCATTGGACATAATTCTTTTATTTAGATTAACAGAAAACTCTTCAATTAGTAATTTTTTATGTCCCATTATTTTCTTCTCCGTAAAGGAAGTAGAAAACTCTTGATATAGTCTATCTATATCTATATTCATCCCCATTAATAGTCTAATAGCTATACCTTCTCCTTCTTCTAATAATGATAAGAATAACTCTGTAACTGATACTTCACTTTCTTTATTTTCTTTACTATTCAACATAGCTGTCTCTAGCACTCTTTTTAAAAGAGGAGTATATAAAAACCAGTCATTGGTTGTCTTTCCTATTCCTACTACTCTTATTAATTCATCTTTAAATTTATCATAAGTTAAACCTAATAGTTTTAAATGATTAGTTACTTTTAACTCTTTCATTGATAGTATAGCTAATAGTAAATGTTCACTTCCTACATAAGGATGTTTTAAAGCTCTCATTTCTTTCCTAGCTAATACTAAGGCTTTCTGAGCATCTTCACTAAATTTCGAAAACATTTTATTTCCTCCTTGTATACTTATATTTTAACGAGAAGGAATATGGTTAAGCAATTATTTTAAGACCAAAAAAAGTGACAAAAAAAACTAGTTCTTAATGTGAACTAGTTTAATCAACTTGCTCAGTAGCTTCTACTCTTATTCTACTGTAGAATGATTTTGCCATAACATCGTTTGTAGCATCTAAGTTTAACCATAAACGAAATTCAAAGTTTTGAGTAGTATTACCTGCTATTGAATAAGAACCTAATTTATTGCTACTAGTTGATAGTTTCCCATTTGATACTGATGTTCCATCTTTCTTTAAATCATATGATAAGAAACTATGAGTAAAGGTTGCACAATCAGTACAATCACTATCATCATCTAGATAAACATCATATGTTATAGTTCTAGTACCAGTATTTTTTAAGGTAAAGGTATAGGGTGTATTCTTAAGTCCATCACTATCTTCTTGAGGAGCTACTTTAGTAAGGGCAATAGTTGAGGTTCCTTCAGTATAATTAAGTTGAAGATTTTTTGCTATTAAAGTTATACTTTTATCTCCTCTTAAAGTCATTTTAGCTAGAGCAAAACTTATTCCTATAAAAATAACTATTAATATTAAAAGACTAATAATTATAAGTTTCTTGTTATTATCAATTTTTTTCATTATTCATCCCTCACTTTATTATCTATAATATAGTTTATCTCTTATTAAAAAAAAGAAAGGCTTTTATGCTATATAAGCATATCATAGAATTAAAAAAAAGAGAAGAATCTCTTTTTTAAATTAGTACTAATATTGTAAATATTATAAATGCAACTACAACTAGTTCTAATAATATTTTCCAAATATATTTTAACCAATCTTTATAAGGTACTTTTAAGTAAGCAAGTGTTACCATTAATGGAATACTTGTAGGTGCTACTAATGTAACAATACCATATAATGCTTGGAAGATAACTGAGATTAATGGATATGTATCTGTAGCAGTTACTACGCTTACAAAATAAGGTAAAACGCTATAGAAGGCATATGTTGGATCTCCGTTAATTATACTTGAAATAATTACTACTAATCCTGTTGTAAATACATTGAATCCTTTTGTTAGTCCTAATAATGCTTTATATATTACTAATTGATAAGGATTATAAGTTGTAAGTACTAATATTAAGTAAATTACAAATACAATAAATGCAGGTAATAATGCTTTTCTTAGTCCTTCACTAAATCCTACTATCATATCATCCCAAGTTATTTTATATACATATTTAATAATAACTAAGGCTAGTAATAATAAAACTATTACTTCTGTTAATGTCCAGCTACCAAAAGCAGGAATAGTACTTCCTAATAGTTTACCAAATACTGGGAAACTAGTATTTAATGCTTTAGTAATTCCTGTAAAGAATTTAGCCTTTACTCCAAAGCTACCAATTAATACAATAACAGTAAGTAAAGCTACAATACCATCTAAGATAATATAAGCTTTTTTGTTAGACTTCTTAGCAAATAGAATAATATTTATTATTACTAATAGTGCTAATAGAGCAACATAAGCTGGAACACTAAATCCTGTAACAGCTGTTTTAACATCTTCAAAAAGATTTACATTGAATGAATTAGTCCAAGTAATAAATCCTAAAATAGTAACTAATAATACTAAATCAAGAATAACTACTAATGGCCAATTCTTCTTTTGCTTCTTGTCTTGTTTAACAACTTCTGGAATATAGCTCTTTTCATCACTTGATGATTTTGTACTCTCTTTCTTTCCAAATTTCAAAACATTAATTAGTAAGATTACTAATCCTAGAACAAGTAAGATTATTCTAGTCCAGATTTGAGTTGTTGGTTTTACTGATAAGTATTGTTGTAACATTTGAGTTGTATTATATGCAAATGTAGTTCCCATTAATCCAACAGCAACACTACCAGCAGTTACAGCAGTAGCAGCTAATTTATTATATCCTAGCATTAATACTAAAGAAATAACAAATGGGAATAACATTAATAGTGCAAGTTGCATTCCACAGAATGATGTTAAAACAGCAAATAAAGAAGCAATTATTATAATACAAATATGTTCTTTACCTTTAAACTTTTTAACAATAGCATCTAATACTTTTCTATATGCTCCAACTTTTACTAATACTCCATAGAATCCACCAATTGCTAGAATAAATAATGAAGCATAACCAAAATATCCTAATACAGTATTTTGATAAGATACTAAATCAAATATTCCAACTTGTGATCTACCAATCTCAGAATAACTTGATTGATAAGTAGCAGCTGGTAAAATCCATGTCAAAAGCACAAATACAAATAGTGTAATTAAACTAACTTTCAATGCATTATGTTTTTTCATAATTTTCTTCTCCTTCCATATATTAATTATACGAATAATAACTTTGTTTTACAAGCAATTAGCGATTTTTTTTGTGAATTTTTTGAAAAACATTTAGTAAAAAAAGTATTAAATATTCTTCTTGATGACTCATCAGTTTCATACAAACTCTCCGGATGCCATTGTAATCCTAAGAAGAATGGATGATTTTTCAACTCTATTGCTTCAATACAATTATCTAAACTTCTAGCACTGACATATAAGGATGATAATTTAGGGATATAGTCATTATGTCTAGAGTTAACAAATATTTCTTGTTTCTTTATAATATCATAGAGAAAACTATTTCTTTTAATAGATACTAAGTGTTCACTACCATTGTGATTCAATATTTTTTTAGTAATATCTTTCTCTTCGCCTAGTAGAAAAGCTGACATCTCTTGCATTCCAAGACATACTCCTAGTATTGGTATATTATTTTCTTTAGCATATTTTATTAACTTAATATCTTCACTATACCAACCATCTCCTCCCGGTAAATAAAATCCATCATATTTAGAATAATCTGTTTCATTCTTAGGACTAAATATTTCATAATTAATATTTTCTTTTTCAAATGGAATAAGTTTAAACTCATCAGTTCGATAAGCTATTCCAATTAATATATCTTTCATATACACCTCACTATTATATAGTATAAAAAAAGAAGGAAATTAATTCCTCCTAATATAGTTTAGCACCAGCTGGTATATGTTCATCTATCATTAATAAATGTAGTTTTTCTTCCTCTTCTTCAGTATGAACAGCACTTAAAAGCATTCCACAAGAATCTATTCCCATCATCTTACGAGGTGGTAAATTGGTAATTGCTACTAAAGTTTTACCAATTAATTCTTCTGGTTCATAGTAAGCATGAATACCACTAAGAATTATTCTATCTGTTCCTGTTCCATCATCTAAAGTAAATTGTAATAGTTTTTTACTTTTAGGTACTGCTACACAGTCTTTAACTTTTACAGCTCTAAAATCACATTTACTAAAGGTATCAAAATCAACATAATCAGTAAATAATGGTTCTATTTGAACTTTAGAAAAGTCTATTACTTCTTTCTTCTTTTTGGAAATTATCTCTTTCTTTACTGTTTCTGTTCCATTTAATGGTTTCATAGTTGGGAATAATATTACATCTCTAATAGATTCTGATTCTGTAAATAACATTACTAATCTATCTATTCCATAACCAACTCCACCAGCAGGAGGCATTCCATATTCTAAAGCTTCAATAAAGTCCATATCAATATCATTAGCTTCATCATTACCTAAATCTTTTTCTTTTAATTGTTCTTCAAATCTTGCTAACTGATCGATTGGGTCATTCAATTCTGTATAAGCATTAGCAAATTCACGGCCAGCAATAAATAATTCAAATCTATCAACAAATCTAGGATCTTCAGGATTTTTCTTAGTAAGTGGTGATATTTCTACTGGATGTCCATATAAGAAGGTTGGTTGAATTAGTGTTTCTTCTACATACTTTTCAAAGAATAAATTAATGATGTGACCAACACTTTTCTCATGTTCTTCTACTACTATTTGATGTTCTCTTGCTAATTCTAAAGCTTCTTCAACAGTCATTTCTTTTTTGAAATCTATTCCTGTTTTTTCTTTAATAGCATCAACCATACTTATTCTCTTCCAAGGTCCTTCTAGATTTATCTCATAACCATACCAATTATAAGTCATCTTACCAATTACATCTTTTGCAATGGTTTGATACATATTTTCTGTTAAATCCATCATTCCATTTAAGTCACTATAAGCTAAATAAGCTTCCATTAAAGTAAACTCTGGATTATGTTTTAAGTCCATTCCTTCATTTCTAAATACACGTCCTATTTCATAAACAGCTTCCATACCACCTACTAATAGTCTTTTTAATGGTAACTCTAAGGCTATTCTTAAGTACATATCTAAGTCTTGAGCATTATGATGTGTAACAAATGGTTTAGCACTAGCTCCTGTAAGTAATGTTGATAAAACTGGTGTTTCTACTTCAGTAAATCCTTGATTATCCATAAAGTTTTGAATACATCTAATAATCTTTGGACGTAAGAAAGCTACTCTTCTTGTATCATCATTCATTATTAAATCAACATAACGTCTTCTATATCTTTCTTCTTTATCAGTAAGACCATGAAATTTTTCTGGTAGTGGTTTTAAAGCTTTTACTAAAGGAGTATATTCTAAACATTTAATAGTTACTTCTCCTGTTTTAGTTTTCATTATTTTTCCACGAACACCAACTATATCTCCAATATCTGCTGTTTTAAATAAGCTATAATTGTCTTCTCCTATATCATTAATTGATATATATATTTGAATAGGTCCTGTCTTATCTTTGATAGTACAAAATGAGGCTTTACCCATTTTTCTAATAAACATAATTCTACCTGCTACAGTAGCTTCATCTGTCATACTTTCAAAAGCATCATGTTCTACATCTTTATATTTATCTTTTATATCGTTAGCAAAAGCTGTTCTTTTAAAACTATGTCCAAATGGGTCTAGTCCTAATTCTTTTATTTTTTCAGCTTTTTCACGTCTTACAATTTCTTGTTCTGTTAATTCTCGCATAATTTTTCCTCCTCTTTATTTAAAACGGTATTAGTACAAACCACTTCTGTTTTGGCTACCATATCATGAAGACCTTGTCTTTCTTTAGTAAATGCTATTAAAAAGAAACTAATTATTAATATACTATATTGTATAAGATTTAGCAAACTATTAGTAGCTAGATAAGTATCTTTATCAAGGAATAAGATGGTACAAAAACCAATAATACTTACTAAAGTACCTTGTAATATCATTGTTCTAAATAATAAATCATTCATTGTTAGTTCTTTATCTTTATCTTTTTTCTGAATTTTTATCTTCATCATTTTTTTACCAATAGATTGTCCATCATTTTTATATACATATAAAACGTAATATAAAAGGGAAATTGCTATACTTACAAGAGTTATTATCCCTGTTTGTTTAGCTATATCATAATTAATATCCACTAACTGATTAACATACTCTTGCATAGTTATCTTTTGATTTGTATAGTTCTCTACTATTTTTACCTGTTGATCATATAGTTTATCTATACTACTATTTGTAGGGATTATAGCAGTTACTAAACTTGTAATAAATGATACTAATATTAAGTCTATCATAAAAGCTACAAATCTTTGAGAAAATAGTGCTTTTAAATGTTGTTCTTTCTTCATACAAAATTCCTCCTAAATTCTTCTAATACATGTAGTATATCACAAAGATTAGTCATTTGATAAACTTTATTTTTTAATTGGTTACTACCCTCTACTCCTTTTAAGTACCAAGCAATATGATTTCTTATCTCTAAGACCGCTATTTTCTCATTTTTTAACTCACTAAGTAGTTTTAAATGTTTTATACACATATCAATTTTTTCTAGTGAAGTTACTTCTTTCGGTATTTCTTTTCCATCAAGTAAAGCTACAGTATCTCTTATTAACCAAGGATTACCTAGTACTCCTCTACCAATCATTACTGCATCGCAACCAGTTTCTTCTAGCATTTGTTTTGCAAGATAGGGACTTGTTACATCTCCATTTCCTATTACAGGGATAGAAACATTTTCTTTAACTTGTTTTATTATGTTCCAATCAGCTTTTCCACTATATCCTTGTTTTCTAGTTCTTGGATGTACGCAAATAGCACTAGCTCCTGCTTCTTCACAAATCTTAGCTATAGCAACAGCATTGATAGAATCGCTATCCCAACCACTTCTTATTTTAACTGTTACAGGGCATTTGACACTATTAACTACTGCTTTAACTATTTCTTTTACTTTTAAAGGATCTTTTAACAAGGCACTACCTGCTTGAGCTCTAACTGCTACCTTTGGAACAGGACATCCCATATTTATATCAATTATATCAGGATGCATATTTTCTTCTATATATTTAGCTGCTATTACAAAACTATCTACATCACTACCAAATATTTGTTGGGTAATAGGTCGTTCTTCTTCACTCATATATAACATATCAATAGTTTTTTGATTATCATAGCAAATAGCTTTATCACTAACCATTTCAGCATATATCAGACCACAGCCCATCTCTTTTATGATTCTTCGATAAGCACTATTACAAATACCTGCCATAGGTGCTAATACTACTTGGTTAGCTATTTCAACATCTCTTATTTTCCACTTCATAATTTTCCCCTTTTATATTAGTTTTTAATCTTAATTTTTATTTTGCTTTTTTAATAAATCTCTAATTTCTTCTAAAAGTACTATTTGTTCATCTTTCTTAGGCTTTTCTTCTTCTTTTTTATGACCTAGTTTTTTATCAGCTTTTTCTTTTAGACCATTAAGAATCTGTAACATAGTAAATATACAAAGAGCGATTATTAGAAAATCAACTACACTTTGAATAAAAGAACCATATTTAATAGAAGCATCTCCTACTTTAATACTTAATGAACTAAAGTCTAAGCCCCCTAAGACTACTCCAACTAATGGCATAATAATATCATTTACTAAACTACTTACTATTTTTCCAAAAGCTCCACCAATGATAACACCAATAGCCATATCAACTACTGAACCTCTACTTATAAACTTTTTAAATTCATCTACTTCTTTTTTGATATTTTTGTTTACCTTTACTTTCTTATTCATAAATTTTCCACTCCTTGTTAAAATTCGTATATATTTTACTAAAAAAAGAACTATTTTTCAAGTTCTTTTATTATTTCTTCTTTATCCATCTTAGAATAGCCTTTAATTCCCTTTTCTTTTGCTATTTCTTTTAACTTAGTTAGACTCATTTTTTCATAAGTTGTTTCTTTTTCTTCACTAGGCATTTTTCCATTTTCAACTAAGTAATCAATTTGTTCTTTAGTTAATGTTTCATACTCTAGTAAGGTTGTTGCTAATAATTCTAATAAATCTCTATTATCTTTAATAATCTTAGTAGCTTTCTTATAACATTCATCTATTATTTTTCTCATTTCTGTATCAATTTCATGAGCTACTTCATTAGAGAAGTTTCTTGATTTATTATAATCTCTTCCTAAGAAGACACTACCTTCTTGTTGTTCTAATTGCATAGGTCCTAAATCACTCATTCCGTATTCAGTAACCATAGCTCTTGCTATTTTTGTAGCTTTTGAGAAGTCATTTTCTGCTCCAGTTGTAACTTCACCAAATACTACTTCTTCAGCAACACGTCCAGCAAGTAGACCAGTAATTTGTTCTAACAAATCAGTTTTAGTAGAACAAATCTTTTCTTCACTAGGAATCATCATATTATAACCACCTGCAGAACCACGAGGAATAATTGTTACTTTTTGAACATCGTTAGCTCCTTTTAGTTTAATTCCTACTACAGCATGACCTGATTCATGGTAAGCAACTAGCTTACGGTCATTTTCACTACGTGTTTTACTAGACTTAGCAGGTCCCATTAGGACTCTATCACTAGCTTCATCTATTTCACTCATAGTAATTGCTTCTTTATTTCTTCTAACAGCAAGAAGAGCAGCTTCATTTAATAAGTTTTCTAAGTCAGCACCAGAATATCCTGGAGTTCTCTTAGCAAGTGCTTCTATATTAACACCATCAGCTAATACTTTATTTCTAGCATGAACTTTAAGTATTTCTTCTCTTCCTTTAACGTCTGGTAGATTAACAGTAACTTGTCTATCAAATCTTCCTGGTCTAAGTAAAGCAGGATCTAGGACATCTGGTCTATTAGTAGCTGCTATAATGATAATACCTTCATTTTCACCAAAACCATCCATTTCAGTTAGTAATTGGTTTAATGTTTGTTCTCTTTCATCATGGCCTCCACCAATACCACTACCACGTTGACGTCCTACAGCATCTATTTCATCAATAAATATTAGACAAGGGGCAGTTCTTTTAGCTTGTTGGAACATATCTCTAACACGACTAGCACCAACACCAACAAATAATTCAACAAAGTCAGAACCACTTATATAGTAAAATGGTACATTTGCTTCTCCTGCTACTGCTCTTGCAAGTAATGTTTTACCAGTTCCTGGAGGACCATATAATAAGACACCTTTAGGTATTCTTGCTCCTAATTTTTGGAACTTCTTAGGATTCTTTAAGAAATCAATTAATTCTTTAACTTCTTCTTTTTCTTCTTTTAAACCTGCTACATCTTTAAATGTTACTTTATTCTTATCACTTGATAGTTTAGCTTTACTTTTACCAAAATCAAATGAGCCATTCTTTCCACCCATCTGCTTATTAATAAACCAGAAACCAACTACAAGTATTAATATCATCGGTAAATAATTAGCAATAAAAATTACTATAGAATTTGATTCTGGATCTGCTACTGCAGTAAACTCAAAATTATACTTATCACTAGCGGTTACTAGTTTTTTCATTACTTGTTCTGATAATGGAAGTCTTACATAGAATGTTTCATTTTTTCCATAATTCTTTAGTTTTCCACTTACTTCATAAATACTAGCTCTTTCTCTTGGTTTTACTTCAAGTTCAGTTACTTCACTAGAGTCTAAGGCTTTCATAAACTCACTATAGGTTAAATTATTAATCTTTTGATTAGCAATAGTAACAAAATAGAAAACACCAAGCATTATTAATAGTAAAAATACATAAGGAAGTAATCCCTGTTTTACTTTTTTATTTTGCATCATAATACACTATCTCTCCTTTAACTATTCATATTTCAGTATTATATCATAGAATTCATCTTTTTTCTTATCATATTTGGTTTTTTTAATACCTGGCAAAAAGACTATTTGATTCTTACTATCAACTACGACAGGCCATAAATCTCTGTCTTTTAAAGGTATCTTTTCATCTATAAATATTTTCTTTAATTTTTTATGTCCACCATTTTTTATTACTAAGGTATCACCATATTCTCTAGTTCTAACTCTTAAAGGTAGTGTTAACTCTTTACTAGATAATCTAGTCATATAATTACTATTACCACTATCTTCTTCTACTATTCTTAGAACATGACCATTAGGTAGTTTAGCATAATTAGATAATTCTATTTCATAAGAATCTATTATTTCTGTATTTCTTTCAAATTCTATAGTATTATAACTCTTTCTAATAACTACATCATTAGGAAAGTTTAATTTAACATTAGCTCTTCTAGAAGATATTATTTTAAAGATAGCATCTAAATGCTTATCTGATATTAAGACTAAGTCATCTTGATAAAATCTTTTTAGCATCTCTTCTAGTACTAACTTTTGAATAATTATATCTAAATCATTAAATGGTTCGATTAATAATTTATCATGACTTACTACTTTGGTCAAGGCTTTTTCTACCTCTTTATGAAGATAAGAAGAAACCTCATCTAGTGTTTGATGAAACTTAATAAATTTCTGTTCTACTTTACTATCTTCTTTCTTCAAAAATGGTAATACTTCTTTACGATAACGGTTTCTTGTATAAACAGAACTGTTATTAGAAGCATCTATAGCATAAGGTATTTTATATTTATGATCATAGTCTAAAAGTTTAGATTTAGTAATAGCAAAGAATGGTCTATAGATAGTATATGTATTCATATCTACTATTTTTTTAAAGCCTGAATAACCATAGATATTAGAACCTCTTACTATTCGCATAAGAATTGTTTCCATTAAGTCATCAGCATGATGGGCCGTCATCAAATATTTAGCCTGATATTTATTAACTATCTCTTCAAAGAAGTTATATCTTATATTTCTAGCTTCATTATGAAAGTTGTCATCTCCATAGTTTTTAATTTTCATATACTCAAAAGTAACATTATGTTTCTTGCAGTATTCTTCTAATAATTCTTTTTCTTCTTCACTTTCTTTTCTTTTACCATGATTTACATGAGCACAAATAAGTTTTATGTCTATCTTCTTTCTAAGAGTCAATAAGGTATGAAATAAAGCCATAGAGTCTGGTCCATAACTACATCCAAATACTATTACATCTCCATCTTTAATTTTTACATCTTTATAAAGTAATTCTACATCCATATTTTCACCTCAACAAAAGAATACCTATTTATCTTCAGGTATTCTAAGAATATATTCTCCATCTTTTGAATAATAATACTTTTCTCTTGCATACCTTGCTACATAGTCTTTATCTTGTAATTTTTCTACATCAGCTTTTAATTCACTTTCTTTATCTTTTAGACTAGCAAGTTCTTTAGTTAATTCTTTCTTTTCTTTATATTTACTATAGATAGTAACCCAGTACTTTCCAACAGTATAGGTTGTGAATATTATCATAGCAAGAGAAAAAACACATAGAAAAAATGGTCCCATCTTCTTTTTCTTCTTTTTTTTAGCCATAATATCACCCACTTTTCCTGATAATATTATAGACTTTTTTTAAGTTTTTTGCAAATTAACTATAGTCTTTTTAGTCTTCTTGACATAAATATTTGTATTTTTCTATATGAAAATATATATCCTAGAAAAATAAGAACATAAAATAAGGGGTGAATCTCGCCATAATTAATTTTTTTCATAAGAAGAAAGTAGATAAGTACCATATCTAATGAAAATATAAAGTTACCAATTATTCTAATGATTTTTTTACTTTCAAATAAAAACTTATACTGAAGAGAAATTAGAAATGATAGAAAGATACCATAAAAAAAGGAAAAAGAAATTGATATTATTTGTAGTTTTAAATTCATTATTTAAACAGTCTTTGAAAGATACTACTTCCATCCTTTTCTTTTTTAGAATTATCATCAATATACGTAAAGCCATTTACAATTCCTTTGATAGAAACATTACCTGATATAGTATCTAGTTTTATTAATTCCAAGCCATCACCTTTCACCACTAGAAACCCCATAGTAGTTTCTATTAAAAATTCTTCTTTATCAAAGTTTTCTATCTTTTTAACTCCAGTTATTAAGAGGTTCTTTCTCTCCGTTAAAGTGATACTATGATTGTAGTTACTTATAATTGATTCTTTAGTTTCCATTTATTCACCTTCTTAGTTAAAGGTATGAATAATTAGTTAAAAAAAGAACAAAAAAAGAAGACTAAGTCTTCTCAAATCTATTCTTCAGAATCCAAAGTATTTTGGTAAGCTTCTAGAATTTTATCTTGAAACATTGCTCTTACTTCAGGATTGATTGGATGAGCGATATCACGATATCCACCAGTTGGTGTTTTTCTACTTGGCATTGCTATAAACAAACCATTTTCTCCTTCAATAATTCGAATATCATGAACTGCAAAACTATCATCCAATAAGACAGATGCAATTCCTCTCATACGAGAGCCTTCTTTGTCAACTTTTCGTACAGTGACTGATGTAATTTCCATAATCTTTCCTCCTTTTAAAGCACTGACACTTTATACTTTAATTCTATCTTATCTCTTTTCTAATTGCAAGAAGTTTATAATGATTTTACAGGTTATACGTCAACTGATAATTTCTACACTTTCTGTTATTAAATCACTATAACTAAAGGATTTAATTGTATCATTATCTCCTACTAAACTAACAATAAAAATAGATGGATAAAGCTTGATTATTTTTCCATTAAATTCTTCTATTTGATTACGACTACCGTTAACTTTAAAGTGAAGAGTCTCTCCTTCTTTTTCTCTTACTTTAGCTTTTATTGTATCTATATTCATCTTGGATACCCCACATACATCGTTCCATTAGTGATTATTCCACCCATTCCAGCACTACCATAATGTGTTTTATCTATTAATGATATTAAATCTATTTCTTTGTTTACAGGAGATAAGGCAACACAGGAAGCTATAATAGCAGGATCTAGAGCATGTATATTTATTCTTTTAGGACTAGAAGCAAAATTACTACCAGCTTTTATTAGTTCTTCATAGTTTGATTGACATGCTCCAGAAATAATTATTAATTTATCCTGATTTTTCTCATAAATTCTAGCTTTCTTAATAGCATTTACAAAGTTTTCCGAGTTTTGATAGTTCTCTATCTTAGTTTTATCTTTAGCATGTTTCTTTAAAAAATCATGTCCTGTTATTACTACTATATCTGGTTTATACTTTTCTAAAGTTTCTGTTATTACTTCTTCTATTTCATTTTCTTTTACTTTTATACCGTATGCTTCTAGATGCATATCCTTATAAAACTTAATACATCTATCTAAATAAAATTTATCAGAATCAAATTGAACTATTTTACCAGGAAGATAAAAGTATTCATTTCTATCTAATGAGATTAAACTTTCTACTTTTTCAATGTCTGTTCTATCAGTTTCTTTTTTTATAGTTACTTTATTTAAATCATCTAGTTCACTATCAGCATAAAGCCTAACATCTACTCCACGCAAATATGCTATATCATCTTCTATGTCTATTATTTGAAAAACTAAGTCATTATTATATGATTCCCTAGTAACATATTCACCTAGTTTAAAATTCATGTAATCACCCAGTTAAGTTTATGCAATGAAGTTTAATTTTATTTATAAAGATTATTAGCTAAGTCAACAAAGATATTATATTCTAACTGTTCAGCTCTAACATTTAAGTCTAGATTATATTTTTCTAATACTTTGCTAACAATATTTAAGTCATATTTTTTTAAGTTGTTTCTTAATGTTTTTCTTTTAAACTGGAAACTATCATGTACTAATTGTTGAAAAAATTCTTCATTTACTAAATTTTCTTTATCTTTCCTTGGTTTAAATGATACTACTACACTATCTACATTTGGTTTAGGAATAAATTCTTCTCTACTAACTAAGAACTCTTTTTTTGTTTCAAAGTAATATCTTAATAGTACAGTTAGGGCTCCATACTCTTTCTTACCTACAATGGATGTAAACCTCTCTCCTACCTCTTTTTGTACCATCATAACAATTTTATCAAAATAAAGGTCTGCTTTAATTAATTTAAATAAGATTGGGGTTGTTATATAATAAGGTACATTACTTACAAAATATAAATGCCTATATGTAAAATCCTTTAAATCTTCTTTAATGTCTTGTTTTAAAAAATCGCCAAAGTATATTGATACATTTTTTTCTTCTCCAAAGTTTCTCATTAAAATATCTTCTAAGGTTTTATCTATTTCATAACATAATACTTGTCCTTTTTCTTTTAGGTATTTAGTTAATGCTCCTGAACCAGGTCCTACTTCTATAGTTAAAGATTCATCTTTAATATCTGCTACATCTACTATTCTAGTCAGTACCTTTTCATTTTTTAAAAAGTTTTGACCAAACTTCTTCTTAAATTGAAATTTTTCATCCATTATAATCTCTCCTTAATAATTATTATTTCTTTATATGATAACATAAAAAAAGGAAAAAGTTTATTATTTTGCTTTTTCCTTTGGTTGAAACATAAATAATATATTGGAAGCAACTAATCCATACAACATAATTTTCATATAAGCTATAAAGGTATTAAAATAGTTAAAGTCTACTCCATAACCATACTTTTCATTAAGTACCATATTCTTATCAGCAAAAGCCCTATAACCAACCAATATGATAGTTGCAAAAACTATACATGAAGTTAAATTATAGAAAATATTATTATTTACTCCTTTTTGTTTAAATAGAAGATTTATCACGAATAATAGAAAAATTAATAGAAATGGAATAAATTCAGGAATTACTGTGCTAAAACTTTTACTAAGTCTTGCATTCATTCTTACAATAATGAATAGTGTTATAGCAAAAGCTCCTAATAACAATATATATTTTAAAATAATAAACATTATATTTAATATCTTCTTCATCTTAGCCTCCTACTACTTCACTTTTATACCATTCTGATATCTCTACTAGAAAATCTAAAGTATTTTGATAATTCTTATTGATAGCACTATAACTATCTTTTGCTAAGAAAAATATGCTAGATTTACTTATATCATTAGTAAAGTAATAATTATCAGCATTTTCTAGACTTGAAGTGATGTATCCGTTACTTGCTAATAACTGATTAATATTAGTTTTAAGAAAAGGTCTAATAGCTGATAGACTGTCAATTGAGAAAGATGAGTTTTCTTCTGCCAGGCTATTTATTTGCATAACAATACAATCATTTAATACTCTATTTTGGTAAAACTTTCCTAGTTTATAAACATCCTTTAATTCTACAGTTTCTTTATTTGCTAAATTATTATACTCTTCACTTTCGAAAATTTTTACACAACTATTTAACTTTATTTGTATAGCATTCATATCATATATATTATTTTTTCCATTATAAGTACTTTGCTGATATAGTGAGGCATTAGTTTTAATTTTATTTAGTTTTTCTGTTGTTTTTTCTCTATTATCAACAACATTTGCACTTACATTTATTTTTGTATTTACTTCTTTATAATGATAAAAATTTAAAAATAGCAAGAAAAAAGAGAAGCCAAAGGCAAGTCCAACGATAACATATGCAAATATATTTATGTATTCAAATAATATTTTTTTCATTAGTTATCCTCCTTAACATTTATATCTACTTTATAAGCATAAGACTTATTCTGCCAAGCAGTGTCCTTAGCTGACTCAGAAATATATACTTTCAATTCATATTGATTATTAGTATTTGGCATTATATATCTATCATCTAAAACATCATTTTTTAAATCTGCCAAGTTTCCTTTTTTAATAATTGTTCCATTCAATATTAGTTGATAAGTCAATTGACTCTTAGATAATTTTTGTTTACCTGAAACTTCTTGTTCTTTATAAACTACCTCATATCTGCTTTTAGAATCATTAACATTTTTAACACTAAATTTATAATTAGGAACAACTGATGCTTCCGTTTCTGACATTGGAAATAAGTTTTCTGTAAGGGCTACTTCTTCACTTTCTTTTTTTACTTGTAAAGAACTAACGCTTCCAAGATTATTGTAATAGAAAGCTTTATACCATAAAAATGCCGTACCAACAATAAATAAAAATAATAAAACTCCACTGAATACTAGAAATATTTTTTTCCCCATTATTTATATCTACTCCTTTCTTTCTTCAGATTAGTAGTCTTTTTTAAAACTTTTGCTGCCTTTTTCTTGTTCTTATCTTTCAAATTTGGGTCATCTTTTATAGTCTTAATTATTTTAATTATGTCTGCTCCAATTATTAATACTGTTGGTACTATAATTAATAATAACCAACCTAATACAGTACTTAATATATATTGTATATACCCTAACTTTGGCAAACGAAGTAATACTTTTCCATATATGCTACTAAATGGTTGTCTTGTTGCATCTTCAGTGTTATTTGCATCTCCTTTAGTTGTAAACAAGTATTTACCATCACTAGTTTTTTCAACCTTTTTAACTCTATGGGTTACCGTTACACCAGAGCTTCTATAATCAGTTGAGTTGAAAGTTATTACATCACCAACTTTTATTTTAGATGGATCACTTACTCTTGTAGTTATAATTACATCAAGTACATTAATATTTGGTACCATACTTGGACTTACTATAGTATAAGCTGATACTAATGCTGGCTTTGGGATTCCTTTTTTCAAATTATTTTTTTGATCAATAAAGTTAATAATAATTACCAAAAATACTAAAATCATTATTAGAAAAACAGAATACATAATAACTGTAAAAATATAATGTATTATTCTTTTTATTTTTTCAAAAATAGAAAGATTAGAAAAAGGTATTATTATTTCATTTTCTTCCAATTATATCACCCACTTATCATTCCCACTATTATAAATATATCACACTTTAAGAGGTTTTAAAAGAAAAGTTATTTATTTAGTTTGGCAGTGGCATGTATTGCTACTTGAACTGTAAAAGTTCTTGATATATTATCAATTTTAGCATTTTCATCTAACCACATTCTTAAACGATAATGATCAGTTTGACTGCTTTTTACTGTGTCTTTATATAAAATCATCGTTCCTTCTTCACTACCAATATCTGACTTACTAGCTAATGGAGTAAAAGTAGTTGGTTTCATTACTTCTTTATATGTTCCAGATTCTTTCTTTTCTAAATATAATTTTACATTCTTATCATCTAAGGTAGACTTAGCTAATTTCAAAGCTGATATTTCATAGGTAATATTAGCTTGCCCAGTTATAGTAGAAATTACACTAAAATCAAAGTATTGATCTGTTCCTGATAGTTTTTTACCTGCAGCATCAGTTAATGGCATTGCATTAGTAATAGTTATACCGTTAGTGTCCTCAGTATAATCAAGAGAAATGTTACCGGTTGTTATAGTATTAACTTTATCACCTTTTTTAGTTACTGTAACAGCTACGGCAGATATTCCTATTGCAAGTAATACTATCAACAATAAAGCTAATAGTATAAAATATAGTTTTCCATTCTTTTCCTCTTTTAATTCATCATTTTTTAATTTATCATCATTCACAACACACCTCTCCTATTCTGTCTAAATTGTAGCATACTTTTATTTTACGGTAAAGAAAAAAGTGTCTAATTTCTGACACTTTTTAATAAAAACACTTAATACTATTGAGCTGCTGCTGCACCATAGACATTTACTTTTAGAATGTACTTTTGACTTGTAGCAGGAGCTACATAATCATCAGCAACCCACATTCTTAAACGATAATTATCTGTTTCTGTAGCTTTATAAGTACCAGTTTTTAAAACATATTGACCAGCTGGTGCCCCTGCTGCATTACCGCTAACAGTTTTAGATAAAGCTGTAACTTTAGTTGGCGCAAGAATTTCTGCATCATTTTGATTTGTTAGATATACTTTGATACCATTATCTGCAACTGTACATCCATCACCCTTTACAGCAGTAATAGCATAGTTGATTGTAGTAGTACCAGCGATAGTAGCAGTTACTGTGAAATCAAAAGTGTTATTATCTCCACTTAAGGCTTTTCCTGCTGCATCTGTTATAGGAAGAGCATCTGTTAAATTGATACCGTTTGCAGGCTCAGTATAACCCATTGTAATAGTACCAGTTGTAATAGTGTTTGTTGTAGCACCTGTTTTAGCATAAGTGAATGCTGCAAACGAAATACCCACTACTGCTACTATTAAAATAGCAACTCCAAGTATAGAAATAAGTATTTGTTTTGATGAATTAGAACTATTTTCGTTCATCTTTGTCTAACCTCCTTACAATATAAAGATATCACAAATGTGTGAACTTTAACAAGAACTTTTTAGTAAAAAGAAAAAAGTGTCAGAGATTAGACACTTTAATAGTCAATCTATTGAGCTTTAGCAGCACCATAAACATTAACTTTTAAGATATACTTATGTTGAGCAGCAAATTCTGTAGTGTTTGCATTACCAGTTTGTTGACCATAATTTGAATCTACCCACATTCTTAAACGATAATTATCTGTTCCTGTAGCAGTATAAGTACCAGTCTTTAAAACATATTGATCAGCTGGTGCTCCAGCATCATTTCCAGCAACAGTTTTATCTAGTTGAGATACTAGCTTAGGTCCTAATACAGCGGTTTCAGTTTCTCCACTTGTTGATGTTAAGTAAACCTTAACTCCTGTATCTGGAAGATCACTAGTAGCATCTTTTACAGCAGTAATTACATAATTGATTGTAGTAGTACCTGCAACAGTAGCTCCTACTGTAAAATCAAAAGTTTTTCCATCACCTTTTAATGCTTTACCAGCATCATCTGTGATAGGAAGAGCATCTGTTAAACTGATACCATTTGTTGGTTCAGTATAAGTCATTGTAATAGTACCAGTTGTAATAGTATTTGATACTTCACCAGTTTTTGAATAACTAAATGCAGCAAATGAAATACCTACTACTGCTACTACTAAAATTGCAACTCCTAATACAGATAATAGAATCTGCTTTGATGAATTGTTATTGTTCATCTTTGTCTAACCTCCTTTACAATACAAATATAACATAGGTAAAAGTGGAAAGCAAGAGATTTTTCAACTTTTTATTTTAATCTTGTAAACAGTGATTTTGTATTTTCTTCAGTTATTTTTTCTATGCTATTTACATTTTGTTCTAACTCTTTGGCTAAAAACTCTGCTATTACAGGAATATTCTTAGATGAATTAATTTTTCCTCTATATGGAACTGGTGCCAAATAAGGACTATCAGTTTCTAAAACAATATTTTTTAAAGACAACTTCTTTACAGTTTCTTTTAAGTGACAGTTCTTAAAAGTAATCACTCCGCCTATTCCCAACAAAAATCCCATATTTATATACTGACAAGCGGTTTCATAACTACCACTAAAGCAATGAATAATTCCTTTTACATTATGTTTCTTTAGAATGTTAATAGTATCATTAGTAGCATCTCTTGTATGAATTACTACCGGAAGACTATATTTTTCTGCTAAAGAAAGTTGGTATTCAAATAGTTGTTGCTGTTTTTCTTTGTTTTCAGACGAATAATGATAATCTAGGCCAATTTCACCTATACCAACTATTTTTTTCTGAGTTAATAACTCTTCTAACTTAATTAAATCTTGTTTTTTAATATTATCTGCTTCCTCTGGATGATAACCAATAGTTGCATAAACATCAGGATAATTACTAATTATCTCTATAGTTTCATCAAAATCTTCCCTAGTACAACCTGATATGATTATTCTTAGAACATTAGCATTTCTATTATCTTCTATAACTTTAGAAATGTCTTCATAATCTTTTTTACTTAAGTGACAATGTGTATCTATAAACATCGTTATTCCTCCTAAAAGAAAATAGTCTACCTATTTAGCAAACTATTTTTACTTTTTCTCTTATAAATGTATATTCTTACGAAATAAATTGATAGAAATATTGCATAAGATATATCTAACATATTACGTTCTGTTATTGCTGTAAAAACAACTCCAAAATAAAGTAATATGAATGCTAAATGACATATTCCTACTCCCGTAGCTTCATCCATAAAAGCAACCTCTTTCTATACTTCTTACTACAACCACATGATACGAATATATCATATTTTGATGAAAAATAAATATAGTTTTTTAATTTATTTTTCTACTTGACAATATTTTTACAAGTTATTTATATCTAATCTTTCAAATAGAATTGATGGTTTATTAACTTTATAAATATTATTATCTTTATATATTAAATCTTTATCCGTAGTATTTAATTGTTCTAATATAGAATTACTTGTATCTGGTAGATATGGATATAGTAACCTACCACAGATTCTAATTGACTCTAATAGATTGTATATTACCGTTTCTAATCTATCTTTCTTAGTATCATCTTTGGCTAAAGCCCAAGGAGTGGTATCATCTATATATTTATTGCTGCTTCTTAACACTTCAAATATTTCGCTAATAGCACTTGCTATTTGTAAGTCGTCCATTGCTTTTTCAACTTCTTTATCTAACTTATTTATTTTAGTAACAAATTCATTATCTAATGATTCCCTAACATTTTTATTAGTTACTTCTCCATCAAAGTATTTAATGGCCATAGTCAAGGTTCTATTAACTAGATTACCTAAAATATTAGCTAAATCAGAGTTATGTTTGCTTACTAATAATTCGTTTGTAATATTACCATCTTGAGCAAAAGGTATTTCATGAAGTAAATAATAACGAACTGTATCTACACCAAACTTCTCTACCAAGTCATCAGCATATAAAACATTTCCTTTACTCTTACTCATTTTATCATTTCCCATTAATAACCAAGGATGTCCAAATACTTTATCTGGTAATGGTAAATCTAAAGCCATTAAGATAATAGGCCAATAGATAGTATGGAATCTTAAAATATCTTTACCAATTAAATGAAGATTAGCTGGCCAGTACTTCTTAAAGTTTTCGCTTTGAGATTTAGTATCATAACCTAAGAAAGTTATATAGTTTGTTAAAGCATCAATCCAAACATAAATAACATGCTTTGTATCAAAAGGAACAGGTATTCCCCATTTAAATGTTGTTCTTGAAACACATAAATCTTGCAATCCTGGTTTTAAGAAGTTTTGAATCATTTCATTTTTTCTAGATTCAGGTTCTATAAAATGAGGATGTGTTTCTATATACTCTTCCAATCTCTTTTGATATTTGCTCATTTTAAAGAAATAAGCTTCTTCTTTAGACTTTTTAACCTCTCTACCACAATCAGGACAATGACCATCTACTAATTGACTATCAGTAAAAAATGATTCGCAAGGAAGACAATACCAACCTTCATATTCACCTAAATAAATATCACCTTGATCATATAATTTCTGAAAGATATTTTGAACTATCTTTTCATGTTCTTTATCAGTAGTTCTAACAAATTTATCATAGCTAGTATTCATTAAATCCCAGATTCTTTTTATTTCACTAGCTACTTCATCAGTAAATTCTTGGGGTGTTTTGCCTTCTTTTTTTGCTTTCTCTTCTACTTTTTGACCATGTTCATCTGTACCAGTTTGAAAGTAGACATCATATCCTTTAAGTCTTTTGTATCTTGCAATTGCATCTGCTAAGACTATCTCATAAGTATTTCCTATGTGTGGTTTACCTGAAGTATATGTAATTGCTGTACTAATGTAATATTTTTCCATAATTTTTTCCTCCTTAGAAAATAAAAAAAGTTACTGTCCAAAGGACGAAATGTTTCCGCGGTACCACCTTTGTTCACAATAACTTGCACATCTTATTTGAAATAACGTTTCAATAACGATTATACCTACATATCGATATAATAACTCAAGAGCCATAACAATATAGTCTTTTTTGCTTCTTTTCCACCAACCGAAGTCTCTATTACCAAAAGATTCTATTTGCCTCTCCATCAATGTCTCTGACAGATTTACTTTATCATAATTTTATTCACTCTTCAAGATATTTTTCTAAAAATTGTGAAATTATCTGAGCCATATGTTCTTGTTCTTCACTAAACATTTTTCCTGTATGTACATCTATTATTAGTATTAAACCAATAACTTCTCCCTCTGACAGAATAGGATTCACTAAGTAATCAAATATTTTATTAGACTTATTATCTGATTCTATTATTTCTTTATATTCAACACTATACTTACTAGTTTTTTCATTATTGAGCAATAGATTTTCTAATTCGCTTGAAATATGTTTACTAATAAATTCTTTTTTTAATGGACCACTTCCAGCAATAATATTATCACGATCTGCTACAAGGATACTATTCTTAATTGTATTAGTTATGGTATCAATTAAATTCTGTGATATTTCTTTTAAATCTGATGATGATGTGAATTTTTTTAAAACTATTTCTTCGCCATTAGTATATATTTCTAAGGATTCACCTTCTCTAATGCGTAATGTTTTTCTAATTTCTTTTGGTAATACAATTCTCCCTAAATCATCTATTCTTCTTACTACGCCTGTTGATTTCATAAAATGCTCCCTTCTTTTCTAGTAGTATTCTCCCAAGTTTTGCCCATTTTATACTATTAAAAGCTATATATTATTATTATATACAGTAGAAGATAGTTTTTTATGTGGTAATTATTTCCAAATGAAAACATCTCTAATCAAAGAGATGTGAATTTTCTTTAGCAAAGATAAAGTGTTCAGTTTGTTCATTAACTCCATTTATCAATATTGTGTTTTTGACAATAACTTTCATATCTATAGTTTCCATTAAATTTTTTGGATAAGTAATCTTAAAATACTTTGTAGCATCCTTTTTAAGCTTATCTTCCATTTCCTCTATTTGGAAGAAATTTGGTATATTATCCATTAATTTCTGCATATCATTTTCTATTTCATTTTTAATTTCTTTTTTTAGGTTTTTATCTAGATAAGTTAGATCTTTCTTTAATATTTTAAATGTTCCATCTTTAGTATCTTTTGATTTTTGTCTTATGTCTTTAATTAAATAGTCTTCACGATATTTTTTTAATGATTTTATTTTCTTTTGCATAGAATTTCTATATTCTTCTAATGCTCTATCTAATTGCTCAGTATTAATTATCACATGATAATGTTTTCCCAATGATAGCATTTTTTGTTTAATAGTATCCATCGTTTCTAATGGTGGCTTCTTAAATAGTGGTAATAAATCATCTTCCACTAGAGAATAGCTATTATTCTTAATTAATTCTTCTATTGAGTTTAAATAGATTGATAAATGCTGCTCTAATAATTCTTCTTGTTTCATATTTATATACCTTACCTTTTTCTATTTAAGAATAGCAATAGTTTTCCAATAAGTCAAGGTAGTTAGTCTAATTTTAACTGTGATAATAACTCTGTAAGATAATATATTGGATGTTTATCTAATTTTATGGTATCAAGTATTATAGTTACTTCAGTACTTGTAGATTTAAATCTAAACATTGGGTTTATCTTAAAAGCAGTTCTAAATAAATTTTCTCCGTCTTTTATCTGATCAGCAGAAATAGTAATTTCAATTGTATTTTTAGTCTGATGAACTCTCTTAATACCTAGCTTTTTAACTAATTTTTCAAACCATTCTTCATACATATAAATAATCATATCTTCATTAAGTTTTCCAAATCTATCTTCTAGTTCTTGTCTAGTTTTTTCTAAAGATTCTTTACTATCTATTTGATTAATTATTCTATGTATTTCTATCTTTAAGTCTTGCTCTTTTACATAGGAATCAGAAATATGTGTTGATACGGAAATCAGTGGTTGATTATTTTCATCTTCCTCTATTTCTTCTCCTTTTAATTTTTTAGTTTCTTCTGCTAGCATTTTTAAATATAAGTCTATACCTACACTATCAATGAAACCTGCTTGTTCACTACCTAAAATATCTCCAGCACCTCTTATTGATAAATCCCTAGTTGCAATTGCAAAGCCACTTCCTAATGAGGTGAAATCTTTTATTACCTTTAGTCTTTTTGTAGCTGTTTCTGTTAATATTTTACCTTCTTCATACATTAAATAACAATATGCTATTTTATTACTACGGCCAACTCTACCTCTTATTTGATAAAGTTGACTAAGTCCAAAATGGTCTGCATCTAAAATAATTAGTGTATTTACATTTGGAATATCTATACCTGTCTCTATTATAGTAGTACATACTAAAACATCTGCTTCGTGATTTATAAATTGCATCATTTTATCTTCTATTTCGTTTTTATCCATTTGACCATGAGCTGATATTACTCTAGCATTTTCTACTAAGTTGCTTATTTCAGTCACTTTATCATCAATATCACTAACATGATTATATAGTACAAAAACTTGTCCATTACGAGCTAATTCTTTGTTAATTGCTTCTTTAATTAGTATTTTATTAACAGGTAATACATAAGTTTGAACTGGATATCTATTAACTGGTGGCGTTTCTATTAATGACATACTTCTTAAACCTGTAATAGACATTTGTAGGGTTCTTGGTATTGGAGTGGCAGTTAGTGTTAATACATCTATATTACTCTTATACATTTTTATTTTTTCTTTTTGTCTAACTCCAAAACGTTGTTCCTCATCTATTACTAGCAATCCTAAATCTTTTGGTTTAATATCATTACTTAATAATCTATGAGTACCAATAACTAAGTCTATTGTTCCGTCTTTTAAACCAGCTATTATTCTATTAGTCTCTTTCTTAGATGTAAATCTATTAAGTAGTCCTATCTCTATAGGAAAAGACTCAAATCTTTGCATAGCAGTTTCGTAGTGTTGATTAGACAAAATAGTAGTTGGACATAGAAACAAGACTTGTTTTTGATCAAGTATTGCTTTAAATATGGCTCTAAAAGCTACCTCTGTTTTACCAAAACCTACATCACCTACTAATAATCTATCCATTGGATGTGGTTGTTCCATATCTTCTTTTATTTGAGAAGTTACTAATAATTGATCTTTTGTTGGTTGATAAGCAAAGTTAGCTTCAAATTCTTTTTGCATACTATCATCCTTAGAAAAAGCAAATCCTTTTCTACTTTCTCTTTCAGATTGAAGTCTTAATAAGTCAAGAGCCATATCATGTACTTTGGACTTAACTCTACTTCTAACCTTTTGCCATTGATTTCCACCTAACTTATATATTTTGGGGGCAACTCCTTCTTTTGAAGAATACTTTAATAAGAGGTCTATTTTTTCTACAGGAATATAAAGTTTATCATTATCTTGATATAGTACTTCAACATAATCTTTTAATTGTTCCCCTTGTTTTAAAGTCTTTAAACCATTATATATACCTATTCCACAACTCTGATGAACAACATAATCACCTATTTCAAGTTTATTTATATCAGTGATTTTACTACCATATTTAAAGTTGGTTTTATACTTTTTATTAATAGCTTTCTTTTGAAACAATTCATTTGCAGTTAGGAATATATAATCTTTATAAATAAATCCCTCTTCCATTTCTAGTGATATATAGTTTATTTTTCCTAATTCTATATTTGTTAAATTAGTATCAATAGAAGGAAGATTCAATTTATTCATTAAACTTTTCTTCTGATAATCTTTTAACGAAATTATTATAGTTTTAGAATGCATCAAAGATTCTGATAAGTACTTCTCAATAGATTCTGTATCTTCATAAAATTGAGGTGGATTTTTAGTATTAAAGGAAATGATTTCTTTTTTAGATTCTATAGCACTATCAATAGAAAAATAAGAAATAGCATCTTCCTGGTATTTTTCTTTATAAGGAAAGAAAAACCTAGTGGTTTTTATATTCTTTTCTTCTGTATAATTTTTTACATCTGTTACTATGTTTTCATATACAGTCTTTATTGAACTTGGATCTTTATATATAGTTACTGAATCTGTTAAGTAATCTTGTATTGAATCAACTTTTATATAGTTGTCTAGTGGCTTTGTTGGTTCATCTTCATCTAATGGTGTATCAACCAAAAATTCAGTACAAGGATAGATAGTTACTTTATTTAGATGATCCAATGATCTTTGTGTATTTTCATCAAAAGTTCTAATTGATTCAACAGTATCCCCAAAGAATTCTAATCTGATAGGATGACTTTCTCCTAGGGGAAACAGGTCTATTATAAAGCCACGAACTCCCAATTCACCAGTCTTTGTTACAATTGTTTCTCTTTTATAACCTAATAATTGTAATTTTTCTATTAGGGCTTTATGTGAAATTTCCATGTCTGTTGATATAGTTAGTATATTATCTTTATATATTTTTTTATTTGGTAAAAAATGTAAGTATCCCATTAAATGTGTAATTACAATTAGTGGCTTATCGTTTTGTATAGCTTTTAAAGTTTCCAGTCTAGTGATAAGTAAATCAGGTGATATAGCAATAGCTTCACTCGTTAAAAAGTCATCCATTGGAAATAAATAAGCATCGTTTGTATAAAGACTTATTTTTTGAAATAATTTATTTGCTTCAATTAAAGTAGAAGTTACTAATAAAATGTTTTTATTCTTTTTATTCAATATTTGCCATACATACATTGCAAAAAGTTCTTCAGACATATTGTCTAAAGAAACTGATTTAAAAGATAAATCTGAAAATAAATTATCAATAAGGTTCATAACTTCCTACTTTCTGTGATTATACTTATTCATTACTAAATCAAAGTTTTTATTTGCATAATCATTAATTATATTATTAACTATTGGTTCTAATTCTATTAATCTTTTTTCTTCATCATTAGTAAACTTAGAAAGGACAAAGGAAACCTGATCCATTGTATTTCTTGTTTCTGAGTTAATTCCAATTCTTAATCTATTATACTTATTACTTTTTAAACATTCTTCTATATTCTTTAAGCCATTATGTCCTCCTGCACTTCCTTGAGAACGTAAGCGATAAGTACCAATAGGTAGAGCTAAATCGTCACTTATTACTAGTATATCTTCTATCTTTATTTTAAAATAATTTACAAAAAGAATAACTGATTCACCAGAAAGATTCATATAAGTTTGAGGTTTTAGAAAAATTACTTTTTCATTATTTATAGTCTTTTCACAATATAATCCTTTAAATTTATTCTTCCAAACAACATTTGTTACCGATAAATAAGCATCTAGGAAACGAAAACCTATATTATGTCTAGTGTTATCATATTCTTTTCCATAATTCCCTAATCCTACTATTAATTTCATTAGCTACTCCTTCTAAAATTATTTCCCGGGAAATAATTTACTTATTTTGATGATATTCTTTATATACGATTGATTTGGGTATTCCTCGCTCTTTTGCTACTTTTTTCATAGCATCATTTAAACTTAAATTATCTTGGATATACAAGTCTACATGCTGATTTATAGATAAATCCTGAAAGTCCTGTTTTACACCTTCTACTACCAAAACAATTTCTCCTTTTAATTCTTTATAATTAACTAATATTTCTTTTATATTACCTCTTATTGTTTCTTCATACTTTTTGCTCAATTCCCTAACAATAGCAATTTTTCTATTTCCAAATATTTCAAGCATATTTTTTAGTGTTTCTTCAAGTCGCTTAGGGGATTCATAAAAAATAATTGTAAAAGGATAATTTTTTAAGTTGTCCAATTCTCTTTTCTGCTTAGTGTCTTTTGCATTTAAAAATCCGTAAAAAAGAAAGGGCTGTGGTGATAGTGTGGACAAGGTTAAAGCAGGCACAAATGCAGTAGGGCCTGGTAAACTTATAACATTATAACCTTTTTTTGTCACATATTCAACTACTTTATAACCAGGATCACTAATAATTGGAGTTCCTTGATCTGTTACTAAACCTAGATTATTATCATTTTTTAAAAGTTCTATAATTTTATCACACATTTTATCTTCATTATGATCATGACAACTTATTAGCCTTTTTTTTATATTGTAGTTAGCCAATAATTTGCCAGTTTCTCTTGTGTCTTCACATAGAATTATATCAACTGTTTCTAAAGTTTTTAAAGCTCTTATTGTTATATCATCATAATTTCCAATCGGTGTTGGAATTAAGTATAGATTACTATGTTTCATATTTTTTACTCTCTTTCTAAAAAAATTGGTGTTTCTACTTTTAAACCTTCTCTTCCATAATATACCGAATCTAAAAGAAATAATGAAGAATTATTATTGTCTGAATGTATAAATCTTATTCTTTTTGGCTCTAATTTAAATTCTCTTAATGTTTCTAGTATTTCTATTAATCTGTCTGTTCTATGAATAAAATAGAAATGCCCTTTTTGTTTCAATAATTGACTACTACAATATGCTAACTCTTCAAATGTTAATTTTAGTTCGTGACGAGATATAGTTTTTGTTAATGAATCATTAGTTTTGGAGTTATTATTCATTTTAAAATATGGAGGATTAGAAATTACAATATCTATACTATGTGGTGTAAAATATTTCTTATAATTTTGTACTTTGTCATTAATTATTTCAATTTGATTTGCCAAACCATTTTCATTTATGTTATTTATAGCAACTGTTGCTAATTCACATTGTATTTCTATTCCATATATTTTTGTATTTGTTCTAGTACTTAGTAGTAATGGAATCAATCCTTGTCCTGTTCCTATATCAACAATTATTTTATCTTTTTGTTTTATATTAATAAAATTTGATAACAAAACACTATCACTTGTTATTAAAAAAGAATTAGTAAGTTGACTATAACTAATTTTCTTTCCCTTATGTTCTATATATTCTTTATTAGTCATTTTTAAGTTCCACTATTTCTTTGCTTTTAGTTTCTATTTTATAAGTCCCAGATAGAATATTAATTTCTACTACTTTACCCTCAACTTTACCATTATTAATTATATTTCCAACTTCTGGAAATTTTTCTTTGAGGTTGGTGTATGCCTCATCTTCATATTTCAAACAACATAAAAGTCTACCACAAACACCATTTATCTTAGTAGGATTTAGAGCTAAAAATTGATTTTTTGCCATTCCTATCGATACACTGACAAAATCTGTTAGAAAGGTATTACAACATAAAAATAATCCACATGGTCCTATGCCACCTATTTTTTGAGCTTTATCACGAACACCTATTTGTCGTAGTTCTATTCTTGTTCTATATTTTTGAGCTAAAATTTTAGTTAATTCTCTAAAGTCAACTCTAGTGTCTGCTACATAACTAATAAATAGTTGTTTTCTATCAAAAGTATAAAATGAATCTACAAAATGCATATCTAAATTTAATTCATTAGCCTTTTTTTGTGCATAACTATAAACTTCTTCACTTTCTTTTTCATTTTTTTCTTGTTGCTGTAAATCTCTTTTCGTTGCTGTTCTAATAAAATTACACACATTTTGTGGAATGTCAGATATATTGGAAATTTCATTAATTGAATAAATTTCAGCTAATTTTAAATCTCCATTTTTTTCAACTATTATTTTCGTTCCTTTTTTTAATGATTCTTTTGTCTTTAATTTTATAATATCTAATTCTCTTTTCAAATAAGAATTAATAAATCTAATAGTTAAAAATTTCATTTTTTACCTCCGTTAATTTGATCAGAAGTGAATCTAACCATAATTTAATATTAACATTATACTGAAGCTTTACAGAAAATTCATCAATTATACTTACTATTTCTAATAGTTGAAACTTATTTAAATTGATATCACTTGACTTTATACTTAGGCTACTTAAGTCGTTAGTCTGTATATAATATTGTAAAATTTTGGAAATTTTTTTCAAAGTATCCAAAGATAGTTCTTTTGTTTGAAATAAACTTTCATAATAGTCATTAAATAATATTATTAATGGCTCTGTATCAATCAATAAATTATTTAATAGTTTAATAAGAATCTGGTTATCATTAACATCTATCATATTACTTTTTTCTTGTTTAAGAGTCATTACTGTACATCTAGATAAAATAGTAGGTAATACTTTATATCTATGTGTAGATAAAAGAACTGCAATTATATTGTTTTCAGGTTCTTCTAAAAATTTTAAAATAGTATTAGCCGAACTAAGATTTAACATTTCTGCATGGTGAATAACATATATTTGATATGTACCATAGACAGATTTATTGGAAAATTTTTCCATCATTTCCAATAATTGCTCTTTTTTAATAACATTATTTTCAGGTTTGATTTCTAATAAATCAGGATAGCTTTTATTTTCTAGAAGATTAATCAGCTTTTCTTTTGAAATACCAACTTCATTTGATTCATTAAGTCCACAAATAAGTAATTGTTTATAAAATTCATTTAAGTAAGTATCTACTAATTCATCTTCATTGTTATTTGTTTCTATCAAATAAGCATGATTAATTCTTCCAGAATTAAGAGGAACAATAGCTTGTTCATAAAATAATTGTTGATTTTCTCTCAATTGTTCCAACATTAATAACACTCCCTTAAAACAATATTACTTTTAATAAAACAAAAACAAAAAGAATTGGAAATCCTAATACACTAATTGATCCTACTGTCATAATATTTATTGGTATTATTAAATTAAATCTAGATGCTATTAAATTATAGCCATATAATATAATAACACTCAATATAATTCTTTTAATTATCTTAATTATTAGTTTCATATTTTCACCTAATAATAATTATGATATTCTTTTTGTTTTATGCAATTTCTTTTCTATCTTCTAAAGCTTTAGATAATGTTAAACTATCTATGTATTCCATATCTGCACCAATAGGTACTCCACTTGCTAATCTTGTAATTTTTATTCCAGTATTTTCCAATATTTTTTTTATGTACAAAGATGTTATTTCCCCTTCTACATTTGGTTTAAAGGCTAAAATTATCTCTTTATAATCATTCTTATTTAAATGATCCAGTAATTTATCAATCCCTATATCTTCTGGATTTACATCATCAAGTGGAGATATTAATCCATTCAAAACATGATATTTTCCCTTATACATCCCCATTTTTTCAAACAAGAAAACTATTTTTGAGTCTTCAACAATACAAAGTACATCTTTATTTCTTGTATCATCAGAACATACTTGACACAATTCTTTATCTGTAAGCGTTTGACAAACTGGACATTTATGTATATTTAATCTAGCATCTTTTATACTTTCCTGAATTAAATCTATTCTTTCTTCATCAAAATCAAGTAGATTGAAAGCCATTCTTTCTGCTGTTTTTTCACCAATCCCGGGAAAACTTTTAAAACTATCTACTAAATTTTTTATGCTTTCTGGATACATTTTATCCTCTACATAAATCCTGGTATACCATTAGCAAGAGGTCCCATTTTATCTTGAGTTGTTTTATCTATTTTTTTGCAAGTATTATTTATTGCTATCATTAGCATATCCTCTAACACTTCAATATCTTCTAAGGTAAAATCTGCATCTAAATTAATTTTAACATCTGTTACTTCCTTTTTACCATTCATTTTAACAGTAACAAAACCTTGATTACTTTCAAATTCCATCTTTTCTATCTCTGCTTGCTTACTTAGTAATTCTTTTTGCATTTTTTGAGCTTGTTTCATCATAGCTTGTATATTCATATATTATCATCCTCTTTCTTTATCTAATTTCTACTAAGTCTCCAAAAAGCTCTTTGGCTCTAAGAAAACTTTCATTGCTACTTTCTGTTTTACCTTTTTTCGGTTCTTCTGTAGGTTCATCAATTATTTCCATTTTTTTACCAGACTTTAACAACATTATGTATTCCTTTTTTAAATTTTCCCAATCTGAATTTTCTATAAATGATATTTTTTTATTAGAATTTGATATATCATTATAAAATGTTGTTAATTTTTGAAAATGATCTGACATTCGTTTCAATGTTGAACTGTGTTCATAACTAATAATTAGTGATTTGTTACTTGACGCTCTCGGTGTCCCATCTAATAATTCACATGCTAAATATCCATTATTAACATCAAACGTATAATCGTTTATCTTTTTCCATGTATTTATCTCAATATTCAAGTTATTTTTTGTTGCCTCAGCCAGCGTATTTTTTGCTCTAATTAGCATTGTTTCTTTTAGATGTTTATAGTTTACGTTATTATCACTATTATTAATAGGGGTTATTTCTTTTGTTGGTTTACTATCACTATCAGATGCAGTATCAATAATTTTAGAGTTTTTCTCTGAAATTATTTCCCGGGAAATATTTTTTTCCACCGTTTTGTTTTGATTTATAAAATGTAATAAAAGTATTTCTACATAAACTTTTATATCATCAGATTTCTTTATGTCAGATATTTTTTCATTTAAAAGACTGACTAACTCGACAATTTCTTTCTCACTATATTCAAGATTCTCATTTTTCATATAATAATTAATCAGTATATCTTTTAAATGATATATAAGTTGTTTTAATATTTGAACTAAATCTTTACCGTTGTTATAATAATTTTCTATTTTTTCTAACATAACATCGGTTTTATAAGCTAGAATGGAATTTTCAAACTCTAATAACTCATTTTCTATGATTTGACCATTCATAGTTAAAAAGTCATTATAGGTAATTTTTCCCAATTTGTAACTACTTAATTTATCAAGTAAACCTATGGCATCTCTTAACCCACCATCAGAGGCAGATGCAATAGAAGTCAATACCTCATCTTCTATTTCTATTTTTTCATTTAAAGCAATTTTTTCCAACATTTGTTTGATATCATTTGGACTTATTTTTTTAAATTGAAATGTTTGACAGCGAGAAATAATTGTATTTGGAATTTTCTGTGGATCAGTAGTTGCTAAAATAAATATAACATGCTCTGGTGGTTCTTCTAAAGTTTTTAACAAAGCATTAAAGGCTCCGATTGAAAGCATGTGTACTTCGTCTATTATATAAACTTTATATTTCAGCTCTGAAGGTAAAATTTTCACCTTATTTCTTAATTCTCTTATTTCATCTACACCATTATTGGAAGCTGCATCAATTTCAATAATATCCATACATTCCTTTTGACCTGAATATATACAATTTTTACATTCATTACAAAGACCATCTTTATAATCAAGACAGTTAACAGCTCTAGCAAATATTTTAGCTGCAGTAGTTTTCCCAGTTCCCCTTGGACCTGAAAATAGATAAGCATGTCCGATATGAGATGTTTTAATACTATTTTCAAGAGTTTGAATTATAGTAGTTTGACTTACAACATTTTCAAATTTTTTAGGTCTA
>OLRR01000210.1_pt1 | contig 50497 bp, 45 predicted proteins | sample 1671941 | NCBI WGS metagenome assembly OLRR01 (sample SAMEA3136628, study PRJEB25190) | human gut metagenome
GGTCTTTCATCCACCTATGAGCAAGCTCATGTGGATTTAGACCTTTTGACCCTGGAATCATTAAATGATGTTGAAATATTTGACCGAACCGGTCTGATTAAATGATTTTAGAAATTCACATCTATGATACATCAAATGTGAGCTGGCTCCCGCCTCGGCAGACGGCAAGCAACGAGTTTGTATCAATGGTGGGATTCGATCTCCCAACCGATGAATGTATTATATATCTTTTGTATTTGGATGTCTATAGTAAGTAACTATATTTTTTAACTTTGTGAGATTTTTACAAAACCTTTTTACAAAAACTGACACCCCTCAATTCCATACAATAAAAGCACCCCCGGAACGCCCAGAACTCCGGTTGTTGTCACACTGATCACATTGCAGCCAACCTTAAGATCCACTCCTGCATTGTCAAAAACCTGATTTAAGAAAAAAACACATGCCATCCCAATAATTATCCGTACCAGAAAACGAGAAATATACTTCATAAAAGCACCCTGTCCTTTTTCTAAATTGTATGAACTCTACTGACAATTCAGTACAGATTGCAACAAGAAAGTCCTGAATATAAAAAGTATTATACTTTACTCCGGTATTCTTATGATATGAAAAGATGCCAGACAAATTGCTTTGTACTTTTTACTTCCACAATTCTCTGGCACCTTCTTATTTTTTCAGATCAGAATTTAAAGATTGCAATTCCGTATGCCGGCAGATCGTATGCAAAAGAGTATTCTCTTCCGTCACATTCACTCTTCACTGCCTTGTATACAACCGGACGCTCCGTTGTATTTCCGCCAAATTCTGCTGCATCTCCATCCAGCACGAGGCGATACTGTTTTCTTTTTGGTACACCGACGCGATAATCCGGTCTTGCTACCGGTGTAAAGTTGATCACAAAGAGCAGATTGCTCTTACCGTCTTTGGAATGACGCACAAAGCTGAAAATGCTTCGGTCGGCATCATCTGCATTGATCCATTCAAATCCGCATGGATCCTGATCTGCATCATAAAGTGCCGGTGTCTTTTTATAGAGATGAAGCAGTGCTTTGACGTAATTCTGCATCTGCTGATGTTTGTCTTCTGCAAGCAGATACCAGTCAAGTTCTCTTGCTTCGCTCCACTCCTGAAGCTGTGCAAACTCCTGTCCCATAAACAACAGTTTTTTTCCCGGATGACCAAGCATGTATGCATAGCCGGCACGTAAGTTTGCAAACTTATCATCGTAGAGTCCCGGCATCTTATTGATCATCGAACATTTCAGATGAACCACTTCGTCATGTGAGAGTACCAGTATGTATTTTTCTGCATAAGCATACGTCATGGAGAACGTCATTTTATTATGATTCCATTTGCGGAAATACGGATCTAATTTCATATATTCCAGGAAATCGTTCATCCATCCCATGTTCCATTTATGGGAGAATCCAAGTCCGTCCTCTTCCGGTTTTCCGGTAACTTTCGGCCATGCTGTGGATTCCTCTGCGATCATCATTGCTCCATGATTTCTGCCCAGCACAACGCTGTTCAGATGTTTGAAAAACTCGATCGCTTCCAGATTTTTATTTCCGCCGTAAATATTCGGGGTCCACTGACCGTTTTCTCTTCCATAATCCAGATAAAGAATGGATGCCACCGCATCGACACGCAGTCCGTCGATATGGAAATGCTCAACCCAGTAAAGTGCATTGGCGATCAGGAAATTCTTGACTTCGCTCTTGCCAAAATCAAAGACTTTTGTTCCCCATTCCGGATGCTCGCCCTTTTTTGGATCCGCATACTCGTAAACACATCCACCGTCAAATTCTTCCAGTCCGTGTGCATCTCGCGGAAAATGTGCCGGTACCCAGTCAAGGATAACACCGATTTTCTGTTTATGCAGATAATTTACCATATAAGCAAAATCTTCCGGCGTACCATATCTGGAAGTCGGTGCATAATATCCGGTTACCTGATAACCCCAGGAGCCATCAAACGGATGCTCCGCAATCCCCATCAGCTCTACATGCGTATAACCCATTTCCTTCACATATTCTGCAAGTGATTTTGCAAACTCTCTGTAATTATAGAATCCATCCTCGTCCTCTCCATGCGGATGTTTCTTCCAGGAACCCGGATGTACTTCATAAATAGAAACCGGAAGGCTGTCATTATCTCTCTGCTTTCTTGCTTCCATCCACGCCGCATCACTCCATCTGAGTTTCGTGATATCTGTGATCCTGGATGCGGTTCCCGGACGCTGCTCTGCATAATTTGCAAACGGATCGGCTTTGTAAAGTCCTCTGCCATCTTTTGTTTTGATGAAGAATTTATAGAGCATACCCTCTTTTGCTCCGACTACAAAACCTTCATAGATACCGGACGGCTCAAGGCGTGTCATCGGATTTGCCTCTTCTCTCCAGCCGTTAAATTCACCGATCACGCTGACAGTAGCTGCATTCGGTGCCCAGACTGCAAAATAAACACCTTTTTTGCCATTCATCACTGCTTCATGTGCACCCATTTTTTTATAAATATCATAATGCGTTCCCATACTGAACAGATACTGATCCAGTTCTCCGATACGGAAATCTTCCTTTGCTGCAGCCTTTGTTCTCGTTGTTCTTTTCGCTGCTGTTTTTGCTGTTGTTTTTGTTGCTGTTCTCTTTGTTGTATTTGCTGCCGTTTTCCCGGCTGTCTTTCTTACCTTTCTTTCTGCCATAACTACCTCCGACTTTTTCTATACATTTCAACCATAAATTGATATCAGAATCACAAATGTCATACTAATCCTTTTGAACTGGCATCATTTTTTTCTGAATACTTTACTTTCACATGCATCCAGATGAACCTGGAGTCTGCCATCCACCACCGGCACTGCTTCTTTTGTGAACGCATTTTCATAAGTTCCGTCCACTGGAACCGGGATACTCATATCCGCCGGATTCTCATCGTTATTCGCTGCCACAACGATGGCATCCTGATCTTTGATTCTTGCATAAGCATACTGTCTGTTTGTCAGTACCAGCTCTCTGTATTTTCCATCTGCCAGAACCGGATTTTCTTTTCTCATCTTTCCAAGTGCCGCAATATGTGCTGTCAGCTCTGGATGCGGATTCTCTTTCTGCATTTTTTCAAGGTCAAGCTGCGGACGCATGGCATCATCTGAGGCACCCTGCTTTCTTCCTTCAATGCCCCACTCGGAGCCATAATAAATAGATGGAATGCCCGGCAGCGTGTAGAGCAGTGTATAAACCTCGCGGATATGGTCTTTGTTGTTTAACTTGCTCATCAGACGGTCCACATCGTGGTTATCTACAAAAGAATACAAAGTACGTCCTCTGTAAATACCGCCGTTGTCATCAAACTGACGGCGGATCGTATGGGCGATCTCAAAATAATTATGATCATTGTGTCCCGAATACAGACCTTTGTGAAGCTCATAATTCGTTGTGGAATGAAGCATTTCGTCATTTACCCATCTCGCATAATCGCCGTGGATCACTTCACCCATCAGCCAGAAATCCTCTTTCCACTGACCGGTGCGGTAACGCATTTCTTTCATAAAATCAAACGTCAGACAGTCAGCACAGTCCAGACGGATACCGTCAATGTCAAACTCCGTGATCCAGAAATGAATCACATCAAACAGATAATCACGGACTGCCTGCTCGTAAAGATTTAAATTGACCAGCTCAAAACAGTTTCTCCATGCTTCATAACCAAATCCATCGTTATACGGAGAATTCCAGCCAAAATTCACTCCTTTATACCAACTGCAGTACGGAGAATGTTCTCTGTTTTTCTGGATATCCTGAAATGCAAAAAACTCTCTTCCGGTATGATTGAAAACACCGTCCACAACCACGCGGATCCCATTTTCATGTGCCAGTCTGACAAATTCTTTGAAATCTTCATTATCCCCAAGTCTTCTGTCTACTTTTTTGTAATCTTTTGTATCATAACCATGTGTAGAAGATTCAAACAGCGGTCCGATATAGATCGCTGTAACTCCGATCTCCTTTAAATGGTCGATCCACGGAAACAGCTCCCGCAAGCGATGCACGGTCTCCGGTTCTTTGTTTTCCTTTGGTGCCCCCGTCATACCCAGCGGATACATATGATAAAAAACTGCTTCGTTATACCACTTTCCCATTTGCAAATACCTCCATCTTAACTGTAAATACCGTACATAAACTGCTTTACAAGTGCCCGCTTTTTCTCCTCTGAAATCTGCTGCGGTCTGCCTTCCCGGTCGCATGCCAGAAGAATATAGTGATTGATCAGACCGATAAATCCAATCGCAAACTGCTCTTGCCTTCCGTTCATATTTCCAAGCTCATGCTCCGCCGCATCAAAGAAATGTACGATCTGCGAATAGAACTTTTTCACAAGCGGCTTTACCGCCCGGTACGCTTCATTCTCCTTCGCAGAATAAAACATCGCCATCAGAAGTGCATAGACTTTATAATTTCTCATCGCATAATCTAAAAATGCAGAAGCAATATTGTAAAGCGTCGCTCCGACATCCCCTTCATAAAAAGATGCCCGCTCCAGTTCTTCATTCAGAACAGTAAAATGTTTCGTCAGCAAAGTCTCCAAAAGACCATATTTGCTGCCAAAATAGTAGTACAACGTAGGTTTTGTAATCCCCGCTTTCTGAGCAATCTCCTGTACGCCAACGGCATCGTAACCCTTGGCATAAAACAGCTCCAGTGCACACTGCAAAATACGTTCTCTATTGTCCATAAATCCTGTCCTTTACTCCTGTTTACGGTTGCTTTCTTCATTATACCGTTCGGTATATAAAGTGTCAAGGAATATCCCGCTAACTTCATAATAAGACAGTCCGGTTTCCCGGCAGATTCTTGCGACTTCTTCGTACTCCGGATAAATCCTTTTCCCATCCGGCAGATCGCATACTTTTACTTTCATTTTGCCAAACGGCGTGTCGATCTCTGCCGCTTCTCTTTTTAAGATACTTCGTTCCATGTACATTCTGCGGATGCCAATCGTTGTCGTTCCCTGAAAAATAAGTTTCTCCAGCTTTTCCGCATCTTCTTTTTTACAGATCACATTTACCTGATATGCCGGGCGATTTTTTTTCATATAAACCGGCGTATAATGAACATCCTTCGCCCCCGCCTGTATCAGACGCTCCATCAGAAATCCGAGTGCCTCGCCGCTGCAGTCATCAATATTTGTCTCCAGTTTACAGATCTCATCTTTTTCCATCCAGCTCTTTTCATTCTCGCTTTCCAGAATCATTGCACGCAGAATACCGGCACAGGCGTATTCTCGTTTTCCTGCACCAAGACCTGTTTTTTCGATGAAAAATGACTCCGGAAGTTTATCAGAAGTACGGATCGCCGCCACGATCGCTGCACCAGTCGGCGTAACCAGCTCACCTTCTATCTGCGTAAGTTTCAGTTTCAGATGATTGGCCTGTACGATATTTGTCACCGCCGGAACCGGGATCGGCAGAATGCCGTGCTGACAGCGGACCGTACCTCTTCCTTCGCAAAGTTCTGTCACAATTACCTGATCGATATCCAGATTATCCAGGCAGACCGCCACCGAGAGAATATCTACGATTGAATCTACAGCACCGACTTCATGAAAATACACCTGATTCCTTGGCACGCCATGTGCTTTTGCTTCTGCATCCGCCAGAACCGAAAAAATATCCGTCGCTGTTTTTTTCGCACGTTCCGTCAGGCTGCTGCTCTCAATAATCTGCAGAATATCCTCAAAACTTCTGTGCTCATGTATATACTCTGCATCATGGTTATGCACATCATGCCCATGCATATGCTCCGTAGCATGATTATGTGCATGAGTATGACCATGCAGATATTCCATATCATGATCATGATTTTCATGTTCCTTATCAAGAACCACATCAAAGTCGCACGCATCCAGACCGGATTTTTTTACCCTGGAAATGCGGATATCAAATCCCTGTACCGAAAGGCTTGCAAGAGCTTTTTTCAGAACCTGCTGATCTGCTCCAAGATCCAGAAGTGCTGCCACCGTCATATCTCCGCTGATACCGCTTTCACACTCCAGATATAACGTTTTACCCATTCGCCTTCACCCCCAGTCTGTTGATCTGCGTTGCCATATAACCTGCTCCGTAACCATTGTCAATATTTACCACCGCAATTCCGTTTGCACAGGAATTTATCATCGTCAGAAGTGCAGAAAGTCCGCCAAGATTTGCACCATAACCGACGGAAGTCGGCACAGCAATCACCGGCTTGTCCACCAGACCGCCAAGCACACTCGCCAGTGCACCTTCCATACCCGCAACGGCAACAACACAGTTTGCACTCTGAATTGCCTCCAGATTTCCAAGCAGTCTGTGGATGCCGCTCACGCCCACGTCATAAACCCTCGTCACTTTCGTTCCAAAATATTCTGCCGTCTGTGCAGCCTCTTCCGCTACGGCAATATCTGCCGTTCCCGCAGTGCAGACTGCGATATTTCCGATATGCTCTTTATCCTTTTTTTCAATTTTTATGATATGGGAAATCGGATCATATTCTACCTGCGGATATTTTTCACGCAATATTTCGTACTGATGCTGTGTTGCTCGCGTTCCGAAAACCTGTCCATCTGCCTTGTATAAACGTTCAAAAATATGAAGCAGATGTTCATCTGCTTTTCCGGCACAGTAGATCACTTCCGCAAAACCGGATCGCACCTTGCGATGCATATCCAGTTTCGCATAGCCCATCTCTTCAAACGGCTCCCTGCGGAGAAATCCTTCCGCTTCTTCCACAGACATCGCCCCGTTTTTTACTTTTTCCAGAATTTCCTGTATTTCCACAAAAACACACCCCGCTTTATACTGTCTTCTCAAGACACACAAGCTGCACGCCCGGAATGCCGTTAAACACGCAAGGCACAATATCCGCCTCCCAGTATCCAAGCCGTGCATACAACTTTCTCGCAGCCTGGTTTTTCGCATTCGTATCCATACGCAGATACGGACAGTTATGTTTCTTTGCATAATCCTCATAAAACTTCACAAATGCACTTCCATATCCTTTTCCGGACTGCCCCGGATCTACGACCAACGTATGCAGAACCATAACCTGTTCCGGCAAAATATCCTGATATTTCCAGTTTGCATCAGCATACTCCGACACCTGAACCTGGTTGATCCTCGCTGCTGCCACAATCCTTCCGGCATCCGTCATAACAAACAGATCGTCATTTTTCACCGCTTCTTTTGCGGTATTTTCCGTCGGATAAACGCCGCGTATCCAGCCGATCACCGCTCTGCCTTCCTCTTCCTCCGTTAAAATATGATCATAAATTGCCGCAACCTGTGCAATATCTTCTTTTGTTCCTCTGCGAATTTCCAACATTTTCTGTCCTCTCTGTCTACTCAGAAACCAAAATCTTCATAATCCTCTTTCAAGAATCGATGATAAATAATATGGCATCCTTCATCTTTAAAACAATAATAATATGGATCGTCCGGTTTATCTTCAAAACGAATCAGAATATCAAATTCTCCATTGTCCATATTTTCTGTAATAATATTATTAGAATACTTATGAAACAAATTCAGAATATCATCCATCTTGCATCCATGTTTCTGAAGCAACTCAATCAGGCTTTTAATAAATTCATTTTCCTTCATATTATTATGGACGTACTCGCTGCCTTCCTCCGGAATGTGGAAGCAAAATCGCTCCGCTTTGTGTGTCGCAGCAACCTCTCCCAGCTTCTCTGTGATCACCACCGGAAGGTGGTTCAGACGCTCCTGCATCTGATCTGCATCATCACTCGTACCAAAAAAATGATTCAAAGAGCTGAGCGGATAATACAGGCGAATTTTTTCTTTTCGAAATCCCAGTTTCGCATGGTCTTCCTTGATCACATCAATCAGATTCTTTAACAGTTTTTTGTATCCTTCATTTCCCGGAAACTGATACAGATTCAATCCAACACCGTCCTTATCATAAAAACGTTCCACTTTTCCATTGACTGTGCGGATTGTGATTTCAGCCGTCGCCGAAATCCGACACTCATTGAGATGACCGCCTTTGACATTCATCTTCTCATCGCAGAGATTAATGTGAATATGAAGATAAGTTTTACCATCCATCGTGGAAACATTTCCCGTCAGAGCCGTGATCTCCATCGGTCCGTTCAGTTCCGTTTTATGGTAAACCTGTTCCCCAACATTATACAGACCGATCACCGCATGGTCTGCCGCACCGATACCCTCGATCGTTGCCAGTGTGATCTTTTCCCTGTCGCAAATCTTTGTCAGAGACTCTACGATCTCCTCGCCACAGTCCAGACGAACAACATATGCATCATCAAATTTCATGTATTCCATATCTATATCAGCCTTTCCTTTTTTTGTCCCCATAATACCACGAAAGAAGCAGGGATTGCAAATTTTTATAATCCATTTCATCCACTTACATAAAAATGATGTGGATGTCAAAAGTCCCCAACTATGATGCCTACGGATTGTTCCGTGCGTTGCACTCCCACAATCCTGGCATCATAAAAATACAGAAGATTATGAAATTTCGTTTTCATAATCTCCTGCATCTTCTCTTTATACTTCTATTCGAATTTGATTATAATGTGCAGCCTACCGGATCTTAATCGTTACAGATTTCTTCTTTCCGCTTCCATCCGTTGCCATTGCGGTGATCTTCACTTTCTTTCCTTTTGCATTTTTCTTTGCCTTTACTTTTCCGTTTTTCACCGTAGCAAATTTTTGATTGCTGCTTTTCCAAAAAAGTCTGGTATTAGCCTTCTTTGTGGCTTTTACTTTCGCTTTCAGCTTAATGCTCTTTCCTGCTTTGACGGTTTTCTTTCCGGAAATCGTAACTTTTTTCACAACACCTTTCATACCGGTGATTGTATAAACTGCCTTTTTGCCGCTTCCATCTGCTGCCTTCGCAGTGATCGTTACTTTCTTTCCGCCGCTGCCTTTTTTCATTGTGACAATACCATTTGCATTTACGGTGGCAGCTTTCGGATTGCTGGAAGTCCATACCAGTGTTTTGTTTGTCGCATTTGCCGGCGAAATATTTGCCTTCAATGCGATTTTCTTTCCTGCTGCAATCTTATTTGAAATTCCGCTGATCTTAATGCTGCCAATCAGTATACTCTTTGAAGAATCTGTACCCGGTCTTGGATTTGGACTCGGATCTGGTTCCGGATCTTGGCTGCCCGGATTTACAATATAAAATGTACTACTCAATAATCCTTCATAATCACCAATTCCATGAACACCGGCCCAGGCTTCGCCAATTTCTACATTATCATCCAGAAAAACTTCGTAATCCACACCTTCTTTCAGGATTTTTCCATCTGCATCTTCTACCGAAACTCTCGGAATCACCGCATTTCCAGTATAACGAAGATCGCCGAATACATACATTCTTCCATCTTCGATATTTTTCTTTGTGTTCTTCTTTTTGTAGATAAATGTCCAGGAATCTTCGTCACCTGCCGTTACCGTCATCTGTGCTTTTTCCGGTGTATAACCGCTCACATCCGGTGCATCCAGCGTCTGGGAACTTCCAAACAAAGCACGGACTGTTGATGCTTCTGTCAGATCATCTCCCGCTTCATCTTTGTAATATACTGTATAGTCTTTTTCTTCCGGTGTGATTCCTGCTTCATAGGTTGTTTCTGCAGAGTCATACTGTACTGCAACCGTCGCATTTTCGGCTGTTTTTTCTTTAAAATAAGCATAATAGCCAGATGTAACTTCTTCACTTGTACCATCATCCCAGGTAACATTCAGCGTAAGTCCGGTCGTATCGATTTCTTTCTCTGAAGAGCCATACTGCTGTTTATCCGCCGGTGCTGCCACTTCCACAGAAACTGCCCTGCGGATACGTTCCTCTGCCATGATGCCATTTGTTTCTGCATACTGCCATGCCGTACCGTTTTCACTGCACCATAATGTCAGATTTGTATTATCTCCAAATGCGGAATCTCCAATCTCTGTAACACTGTCCGGCACCTCTACACCTGTCAGAGAATCACAGCCTGCAAATGCATCTGAACCGATCGTTTCCAGCCCATTTCCTGATACAACCATATCAAGTGAACTGCAGTTTTCAAATGCCTGACTGCCGATTTCCGTCACCGTATCCGGCAGGAATACAGCGTGGATTTTATCCTCATTCCGGAATGCCTGCGGATCGATACCCACAACGGTACGTCCATTGATCGTCTCTGGAATGCAGAGCAGATCCTGTGTATCACTCAGTGCCCTTGTCATACGTCTGGAAGCATCTTTTGTCTTTTTGCCATTTAAGCTCACGATCCATACGTGATTGTTTTCATCGGTGCGATACTCGAAATTCGCCGCTTCTGTTCGGTTCATATTTCTTCTGCAGGTTGCGATAAAATTGTCATACCGCATTTTCTGTGAATACAGACTGATACATTGATCCAGCCATTTTTTCTTATATTTTACAGCTGCATTTTCCCCTGATTTTTCCGCAAGCTCACTGCATTTATTTGCCATCTGAAGCAGCGAAGCTTCATAGGCTTCATATGCAAACTGATATTCTTTTCGAAGTTTTTTACCTGCTGTTTTTCCGGTCTTCTGATAATTTTGTGCAATCTCAGCGTATTTATTGTTCAGTCCGACACTCAGTGAATTGCAAAGCGACATACTATAAGCAATCTTCACCAGCTCATCATAGTCTGCAAGCTTTATTTGTTTGCTGATACGTGAATAGAACAGTTTTCCGACTGTAAGTGCACCGCCGACATCAATGCCGGAAAGCGGATCAAACAGCTTTGCCATGTCTGTAACTCCCTTTTTCACAAGGGCTTCCGCAATTTCTTCAAAGTACTTATCTACAATAAATTCCTGAATCGCTACTTCCGATGATGCCCAGTATTTCTGCAGTTTTCCCTTTAATTTCTTCAGTCCCTTATAGGCTGTAGAATCCGGTGCTGCACTGTTCAAAAGCTGATTGACCGTTTCCATTTCCAGATTCGCCATAATGCAGATCGTTGTGCCAACCTGGACTGCCGAAGTTGCAATTCCGACTTTTTTAAAAATACCGTCAATTTTTGACCAGTTTCCTTTTACCTGTTCAAAAATAGCTTTTGCCTGCTCGGTGGTAAGTGCGTCTCCTTTTGCCAGTTTGGCCAGTTCCCACTGTACGCTGGTATCCATTGGCTTCTTTGCCGCTGTAACGAGCTTATAAAATTTAGAAACATCTTTTACTTTACCGCAAACGTTATCCACTACATTTTTTAATGTATCATCCTGTTCATCAATCTGACGGATCAGTTCAATCGCCACTTCCTCTTCTAACTTATCCTCTTCCCATCGTTTTCCGGTAATTGCTTCCAGAATCTGTTTCGTCGGACGCACGATCACATCACCGGACAATGTCTTAATAACAGAAAACAGCTCATCATTATCCGTACGTGCCGCCAGAACATCCGCAGCCGCATCATACAGCGTTCTGTGCATCGTTTTGTATGCCTGGTTATCTCTCAGATAGTGGTGATATTTTCCAAACAGATCATCCAGACTGTATGGATTTTGTGCATTATCCTCAGATGATTCTGAAAAATCATACAGATAACAGCCATCGTCCTCTTTCATCATCACAAAACCAGACTCCACATAGGTCCATTCGAAATCGTAATTCCCTGACAACAGCTCTTTTCCGGTTTGATCAATAATTTTACAGTTGCTGTACCAGCTTCCCACTTTTGCAATTCCGTTATGCATATTTCCGGCAAGATTAAACTGCTCCGCAATCTGCAGGTTTCCGTCTTTATCACAGTAACCCCAATCGCCGGATTCTCCTGTTCGAACCCGAATCAACCCATCCGAACCATAACCTGAACCATCCACATATTTTTTCAGCAAAACTCCCTTACGACTGTAAACCAGATACTGGTCATAGTTCACAGAATCACTGATCCAGAAAGCAAAATTTCCATTTTTTGTAACCGATACATTACTTCTTCTGTAAAACTCATTCATCTGTGCGATCTTTTGAAAAGAACCATTATAGAATACACCGTTTATCAAAAATACAATATCCGAACCAACAATACTTTCTTTAATGTCATCCCAGCCCAGGCTTTCATCCGGATCCATTTCCGGTTTATCCCATCCGGAAAATGTTTTGTCCAGCATATTAAACAGTGCCGTCTTACCATCCTTTTCCAGAAGAACCACATGGCTGCTGTCATCCCTCGGAATACTTGCAGAACAGTCCAGATTCTTTTCATTCAAAACTACTTTGTTCTCCGCTGTATCATAAATAAGCACATTGATCTCATTTGTTCCATATGGATTATATTGGAGATAAATCAAACCATCCCGCACTTCTTTTATCTCAACCTCGGTATTGTTGTCAAATGAATAAATCTTTTTCCCTTTTGCATCAATCAGACTGCATAATACCGTTGACTCCCTCATCGTTGAACTGTAGTCCGGGTTACCGTCCGCACACTCAAGCTTAATCGCATATCCATCTTCATATCTGCTGTATGAAACATACATATTGTCTGTTTTTCCGGATTGATCTATGTAGTCTTTAAAGTGCTTCTTCCCATCTGCATCATAGGCTACCAGATAGCTTCCATGTTCCGCAATAGCAGAACCGTAAAATTCTTCCATAAAAATCTCACAATCCTGATCATCACAGAAATCGCTGTTGTAAAGCTGTGCTCTTGTGATCAGATTTCCACTTTTTGTCAGATACAGGATATCCATGTTCGTTTCCAGATTATCCGGTACGATACGAAAACATCCATCACCCAGAGCTTTCATATCACCGCCGGAACTGATCTGGTCTGCAAATTTCTCGCCTGTTTTCAGATCCAGTATCATATAGCCACCGTCTTTATCTTTTACCTTTTTTCTGTAGCCACTCAGATCCCATGTTGATTCATATCTGCACACACCATCCCAAAGTCCTTTGGAATCTATAAAACCATATAATTCCTCATCCGAAGTTTCCTGCGTAACCATATAAAGCAGATCATCTAATTCTTCCATTCCATCAGAAAAATGTTGATTATATGCAGCCCTGTCAACTTCATCGTACACTGCCTCATACAGAATGCTTCCATCATTCTTCAGCATTCCTGTTTTTCCGTCTTTTACAATTCGATAAACACCTGCCGAATATCCTTTTCCATCACCATAATACGTTGGTTTCTCATCCAGATCATACTCAAAATATTCCCCCGTTGTCGCATTGTAAACATCATACTTCGGAGTCTGCGTCTGTGGCTTCTTAATATAATATAAAAGATCTCCCTCATCCGAAAAGCTCCATATCGCATCCACAGAACTATGCGACGTCGTTTTCTCCCAATCGTCATAAACATGTTCCTTTTCATCCCAGTCTGCATCCGTGCCCGAAACCACAAAAGTCTGAACAACTCCACTCTTTCCGATCAGATAAACATTGTCATCGTACTGTGTCTTCTTTGCACGCACAACAACCAGTCCCGGATAATCTGCAACAACCTTTGCATTTTCCGTATCCGTGATCTGAACATGCCAGCCTTTTACACTTTCATCTTTAATATCATTGTTTGCCTCCTTAATCGTAAACGGAAGCGTCTCCTTCGTCTGCTGCTCCTTCACAGGCTGCGTCTCCGCCGCAAAAACAACCGGCGAACTCGTAAGCAGCATTGCTGCACTCAGCAGCGTACATAAAATTCTTTTTTTCATGTGAACCTCCTTTTTTACTTTTCATTTCCTGTGAAATCAAAACAATTTCACAAGTTTCCCTTTTTCCTATCATCACACTCAGTATAACAAAATTACCATTCTTCGATGCTGCAAGTATGATGCTTTTCACTATCATAGCTAATCCCAACTAAGAGAATCTTGCCTTCATATCCCACTAACGCACCTTGGTATCGTTTCTCTTTTATCTGCCTGATTGCAGTATCTGCTGATTGGTTATATTTTAATTCCACAATCATTGCCGGGCGATTCCCAGCATTTGCCCTTGGCAAAAAAACAAAATCAGCAAATCCTTTTCCGGCCGGCATTTCCCGAATAATAGTATAATATGCCGGTGCAGTAAAATACGCCATTGTAAGCACACAGCTTAAAGAGTTCTCATCGTTGTACTTTAATATAGAAGTATACGTATCATGTGCAAGCTCGATAAGTTCAGCTACTTTCTCAGTGTTACCACTAATCGTTGCCATAAGTAATGTATCACATTTGGAAATCGACGCAGCAACATCTTTCCATTCTCCTGTTTTTAACGCGGATTGAAACGCCTTAGCCACTTCATAATTTGGAATATAGGCACTTAAAATATCTGCATCATATCCAAGATATCCAAGATGAATGAGAGCAGTTAACGCATCATCTTTTGAATGAATTTCTGCCAGATCATTTTGGAAACATTCCGTATCCACCATGACTTTTCCTCCGGATAGCATTGTAAGGACATCCTCTTTCAATCCTGAATAATTCATCATAATAAAGTTATTAATTGTGCCAAAAGCAGAGGTATTTCGCCAATAGGAATCAAAATCATGATATTTCATCGCCTGTGATACGGAATTTGGATTATACATGTGCATTCCATCGATCAGATATCCATTGTACCATTCTTTTGTAGTTTCAAAATCCATATCATATCTTTTACATAAATCCTTAACTTCTTCTTCGGTAAAGCCATAGTATTTCGTAATCGGTCTGGATTTTAGCATAGTATATTCTTCAAAGTTGTTTAAAGCCGATTCATCCTTTATTTTCTTAATTGGCATGATACCTGTGATGTATCCAAGTGCCAAAAAAGATTTTGATTCTTCTGACTTAAACAAAGAATGGAGAAACTGTAAATATTGATGGATCAAATCCTGATCCGTACTGTTTCGTACCACACAATCCCATTCATCAATGATAATCACAAAAGGAATCCCTGTTTTTTCGTATATTTTTATGAGTACATAACTGATACGATCCCGTTCATTAAATTCCTCCGGGTAATCCATTTTCAATTCTTTAAAAATATCTTCTATTATCTTTTCTACAATATCCTTTTTATGAAAATCCCAAAAGGACGAAATATCCAAATGGATTACATTGTACTTATTTCTGTATTTTTCATAATCTGGATCTGATGCAATCTTTGTACCTTTAAACAATTTTGCAGAATCACTACCAAGACTATAATAAGCGTCAATCATCCCCGCAGCATGTGACTTTCCAAAGCGTCTGGCATGGCTGACAGCAATACAATTTCCAGGTGTTCCAATGGCTCTGTTCAAGTATTTTAGTAATTCTGTTTTATCCACATATATTTCATAATTTCTATCTTTGGTAAAACTCCCATTTCCGGGATTAAAAAAAATACCCATCGTACCCCTCCTTTTACCTTACATTTCCCTTTAAAACTAAAATCCTTTCACAAGTTTCCTTTTTCTATCATCACACTCAGTATAACGAGAATTTACAGACTGCACAAGCTTTCTTTTTCGCACATTTTGCCAAAAACAAAAGCGACCATCTGATGTAACAGTTGATCGCCTTTGTTTTATTGTGAAAAATATTTTATCAAATTTACATTCTGCTTTTTATTCCGAATGATCCTCTATAAATTTTTCTAAACTCGGAATTGCTTCGATATCCTTTAATACCTTCTCTACTTCCGATTTTTCCTGTTCCAGATCACTTATTTCTCATTTTTCAATAAAGAGAGACCTTTTAATCTAAGATGTGATTATATTTTTCACTTGCATAATTGGTATTTTTCTGATAGAATAGCAAATCGAAATAAAAACGGTTATTTATATTGGAAACGCACATCCTCCGGATGATAACGAACAACACGTAGCTCATTATCAAAAGGAGGATATTTTTATGCCAAAAACTAAATTTGAAGACGCAATTTACACAATTATCATGGCTACCATTATGGTCTACGGAATGATCGTATACAATGTAGCCCTGAATACCGGTGGTGTATCCGGTCAGACCTTTCTGCTGGCTACCCATGAAATGATCATTATGGTTCCGGTTGCCTTCGTTCTGGAATTTTTTATTGTCGGAAAAATTGCTCAGAAACTCGCATTCACCGTAATGAAACCTACCGATCGTCCACAGTTCATCACCTATGCCATTTCTATCTGCATCTGCTGCATTATGTGTCCGATCATGAGCCTGGTTGCCACTATTCTCTTTAAAGACCAGCACACATTCGGCACCTGGATCCAGACCTGGGCCATGAACTTCCCGATGGCAATCTGCTGGCAGATGTTCTACTGCGGACCGCTGGTGAGATTGATCTTCAGAACGATTTTTCGCAAGAAGTGACATCCTCCCCCACCTATAGAGGTGGGGGCTTCCCTAACCTCGGCGGGTTTGGTTCTCGTTCGATAGTACCAATGTGCTAAGCATAAGCGAGCTAACCCCGTGTGTCCCACGGTTTCTATTCTATTGAGTTTCTGTCATGCAATTACTAACCGCATTCCCTCATTTCTGATATTGATAGCCGCATTTACATCTCTGTCATGATGAATCCCGCACTGCGGACAATCCCACTTTCTGAGAGCAAGATTTTTCGTTTTTGTGTTCTTGTAACCACAGGCGGAACAGATCTGACTGCTTGCGAAAAATTTATCCACCTTCACTAACTTTTTCCCCTGTTCCTCTAGTTTGTATTTTAAGAATGTTGTGAACATCCCCCATCCGTTATCCGAAACAGATTTTCCAAAATTCAGTGACCGTGACATTGCTTTCATATCCAGATCTTCTATACATATACAATCATAGGCATTGGTTATCTGTCTTGATTGCTTATGTAAAAAGTCTTTTCGTTGGTTGGAAACCTTTTCGTGGAGTTTTGCTACCTTGATCCTCTGCTTGCTGCGGTTGTTCGAACCTTTTTGCATTTTGGAAAGCCTGCGTTGTTCTCTCGCTAATTTTTTCTCCGCTTTCCTATAATACCTCGGATATGCAGGCTCATTCCCATTACTGTCACGATATAATTCGTGCATGGAAAAATCCAGACCTAAAAAACGCTGCATCTCCTTTTCCTGTACCTGATCTTCGTACTGAAAAAGAATACTTGCATAGTATTTTCCCCCTGGTGTCTGGCTTACTGTCACAGATTTCAGCCTGTATCCATTCGGGACAGCCCTGTGCTGTTTTAATCTGACTTGTCCGATCTTAGGCAATTTCAAATATCCATTCGATATGGTTATGTTTCCATTGATGCAGATCGTTGAATAGCTGCTTTTATTACGCTTTTTGGATTTGAACCTTGGGAAACCTGTTTTTGGCTGTTTGAAAAAATTCTGGAACGCCGTATCAAGATGTCGGAGCGATTGTTGCAATGCGATACTGTCTACTTCCCGTAAAAATGCATATGCTTCCGTTTTCTTCATCTCAGCCATTTCTTTTGCACAGACAGTGTAGGTTACATTGGCTTTGTTTTCTTCATACTGCTTGATCTTTCTATCAAGCCAGTGGTTGTACACCATTCTCACACAGCCGAATGTCCTGGCAAACAAAATCTTCTGTGCATCATTGGGATATATTCTGAATTTATAGGCTCTGTTTGCCACGCGGTCACTTCCTTTTTCGTTCCTTTTCTCCCTGGCTTTCTATGTATTTTTTGAGCACTTCAATGGGTGCACCACCGGTTGTAAGCAGACAAAAACTCTGGCTCCAGAAACGTTCTTTCCACAACTTTTGCCGTATCTGTGGAAATTCCTTCTTAAGAAGTCTGCTGCTTGCACTTTTATATGCATTTATGAACTTGCTTATTTCCGTATTTGGGTGTGCCCTGAAAAGTATATGTACATGGTCTTTGTCGTGATTCCATTCTTCAAGAGTGATATTGTAATTTGGAGCAATATACTCAAAGATCTCTTTTGCCCTGCCAGAAACAGTATCATCAAAAACCTGTCTGCGGTACTTGACCACAAGCACAAGATGATAGTGCAGCAGGAATACTGAATGTGCATTATTATCTAAATTCATTGTATTTCACCATTTCTTTATGATTCGACTGAATATATTATACTATGATTAGAACACAATATCAAGAGGATAATGGCAGCAATTCATCTCCCACCTTAGAGGTTGGAGTCTTCTTGCTGAAAGAGGATAAAGAGAATGACATCGACATACCAAATACGAATAACACACTCACTTGCAATATTGCCCAGCACTTGATTGTTCCGCAAATTGACAGGAATTTACTTAAGGTATAGAATGAAAATGATTCATGCAAAAGACATGAAAAATTTCAAAGGAGAGAAAAAAGGTGGAAGAAAAACAGGAAAATCTCCTGCAAAATACCATGCAGGAAAAAACAAAGTATTACGGAAACCGGATCTGGCGTGATATGTCAAGCCTTGGAAAATGGCTGATCCTTGCAGTTGTGACCGGCTGTATTGTCGGTGCTGCGAGCAGTTTGTTTTCCTATGTTCTGAAAACCGTGACCAATGTCCGAGAAGAGCACTTATGGATCTTTTATCTGCTTCCGGTGTCCGGTCTGATCATCGTATTTTTGTATCAGAAATTCGGAAAAGATGACGGAGGTCCGAATCAGGTGTTTATGACGATCCGTTCCAAAGATGATGTACCGCTCAAATCGGCACCGCTTATTTTTATATCAACTGCCCTTACACATCTGACCGGCGGATCAGCCGGACGAGAAGGTGCAGTGATCCAGCTTGGCGGCAGTATCGGAAATCAGCTTGGACGTATGCTGCCACTGGATGAAGAAGACCGTCACGTTATGGTAATGTGCGGTATGAGTGCCGCTTTTGCAGCATTGTTTGGAACACCGATGGCAGCAGCCGTCTTTGCGATGGAGGTAGTCAGTGTTGGTGTTATGTATTATACCGCACTGGTTCCTTGTATTATTGCATCTCTGATCGCGTCTGGATTTGCAGCATCCATGGGCATCAACCCGGAGGCCTTTCATGTGACGAGTATTCCGGCACTTACGATCGAAAGCGGAATCAAAATGGGTATCGTGGCACTTTGCTGTGCCGGACTCAGTATTTTGTTCTGCATGGCACTGAACGGGATTTCCGCTTTTTATGCGAAATATCTGAAAAACGTCTATGTCCGCGTTGTCGTTGCCAGCGTTGCAATTATCGTGATCACAAAGCTTCTCGGAACCACCGACTACATGGGAGCCGGTACCGGACTGATCGCACAGGCGATTGAACACGGAAATGTCAGAACCCTGGATTTCTTCTGGAAACTGGTACTTACCGTACTGACCATGCGTGCCGGATTCCGTGGCGGAGAGATCGTACCGTCGTTCTGTATCGGAGCCACTTTTGGCTGTGTCCTTGGACATATCCTGGGACTTTCCCCATCCATCTGTGCGGCAAGCGGAATGGTAGCACTGTTCTGTGGCGTGACAAACTGCCCGCTGACCTCCATTCTGATTGCATTCGAGCTGTTTGGATTTGAAGGGGTTTCATACTATCTGATTGCAGTATCGATCAGCTATGCAGCATCCGGATACTATGGACTGTATAAAGATCAGACGATCGTGTATTCAAAATATAAAGCAAAATATGTGAACCATCATACGAAGATGTAAGAGATATAAAAAAGCTGGCACTTTAACGAAACATTATTATTGCAAAGTACCAGCTTTTTATAAAAATAAGGTAACTGTTCAGAGCCAACATCCAAAATGCGAGTATTTTATACCTGTTTATTGAAATTTTGCCTGGCTCTGAACAGTTGCAAAATAAGATTATTCTGTAAAAGTATAGCGAACAATATATCCCTTGGAATCGCCGGTTGTTATAATAATATCCCCGGAAGTATTTTTAGATACATCCATGACCGGGAAAATCCCATGCTCTTTGACGTAAGCTTCCGGGCTTTCTGCCTCTGCTTCGATAATTTCGTTTTGAGCATGTTTGGTTCCGCCACAAGGGTTGATCGTTTCGATGATAATTTCATATTCTTTCATGTTAAATCCCCCATTTCTGTATTCTGAAAATTATAATGTCTCGTTTTCCAGACAGTTCTGATACATAGAACAAAGTAAAAATTTTCCGGTTTCTGTTTTGAACACTTTATCATACATATTTTTGATATTATGCCCGGAAAAATGGCTTTCATCCGCATTGACCAGATAGTCCGCCTCAATGATGATCTGATAGTCGATGCCATCAATCTGATCGATCGTATGATGATGACTTACGAGAAAAGAGATCCGATCGGTAAAATCCTGCGGAAGATCCGAATCTTTAAAAAATTCTGCAATCAAAGCAGCACTTTCTTTTTCCTGATTTTTTCCGTTCGTATTTCCGTATTTTACCCGGCAGAGCGGGCAGGCAATATCGTGAACCAGAGCTGTCATTTCAACCAGTTTCTGAGTGTCCGGATCGAGCTGTTCCCCTTCTGCAATCATTTTTGCATAAGCGTAAACTTTCATGAAATGATTGATGTCATGAAGATTTCCGTGAGAATAGTCGATCATCTTCTTTGCGGTTTCCAATACCGTCACAGTGCTCACCTCCGTATGAAAAGATGTTTTAGTCAACCTTTTTGCCCCTGGCATCATAAAATTGTTATATCACAAAAACAACAGATCCGCAAATTAACAATTCTGAAACAAAACCCAAACCTAAAATGAAATTTTAATCATACGATATAATTTGACATTTTATCCGCTGTCTGCTATAGTTATACCTGTCTGAAAACAGAATATAGCATAAATGAGAGTGAACAGGAGTTCATGAAGGGGTACACCACCGCGGGTGTATTTCTTTGTGGACTCTTTTTTGATTTACAGGTAAATGCTGGTATTCTGGCAATTTAGAAAGCTTTGGCAATGTGCAAAATGAACAATTCCCAAGAAGGCACTTTTACGTGCCCTTCGGGGAATTCGTTCATTTGCACATTTCAAAAATGTTCAAAAATATTCGAAGATATCTGAAAATGTTTTAGAAAATTCTTGAAAGGAGGCATCCTATGATCACAATAAACGGAACACAGACAACTCTTTCCACAGACCTCACAGTCGCAGAATATCTGGAGCAGAACAACTACCAGACAAACCGCATCGTTGTGGAATTAAACGAAGAGATTCTTCCGAAATATCTTTATTCGGAAATGAGATTAAAAGACGGCGATAGCATGGAGATCGTTACCTTTGTTGGAGGGGGCTGAAAATGAACGAGAAACTGAAAAAAGAAGAAATCATGGCGGCACTCAACGAACGCCATTCTCCGGAAAAACAGGCATTGCTGTCAGAGGGGCGTGTGGCGATTGCCGGACTTGGCGGGCTTGGTTCCAATGTAGCATATGCACTTGCAAGAATCGGTGTCGGACATCTGCATCTGATTGATTTTGATGTCGTGGATATCACAAACCTGAACCGTCAGCAATATTTTATGGAGCATCTGGGAATGTACAAAACGGATGCCCTGAAATCACTGCTTCTGAAGATTAATCCGTATCTGGATATCCAGACGGACTGTGTAAAAGTGACAGAAGAAAATATTGTGGATTTGCTGGGGGACGATCCGATCATCTGCGAAGCGTTCGATCGGCCGGAAGCAAAAGCGATGCTGGTCAATGGTGTGCTGGAACATTTCCCGGAAAAAAAGCTGGTATCGGCAACCGGAATGGCAGGTTATGGCAGCAGCAACACGATCCGTACGAAACGTCTGATGAAAAACTTTTATCTGTGCGGAGACGGTGTGACAGAGCCGGAGTACGGAAATGGTCTGATGGCACCGCGTGTGGCAATCTGTGCGGCACACGAAGCAAATATGATAACACGTCTGATATTAGGCGAAGAAGAAATCTGACAATGTTAAAAGAAAAAGATGCCATACGAGGGCGTTAATGTTATGTAAAGAAAGGAAAAATCATGAACACAAAAGACGATAAATTTATTCTGGGAGGACACGAGTTTACTTCCCGTTTTATTTTAGGATCCGGAAAATTTTCACTGGATCTTGTAAAAGCCTGTATTGAAAAAGCAGATGCCCAGATCATCACACTGGCTCTGCGCCGTGCAAACGAAGGCGGTCTGGCCAATATTCTGGATTATATTCCGGATGATGTCACACTGCTTCCGAATACTTCCGGGGCAAGAAATGCAAAGGAAGCGGTCCGCATCGCAAGACTGTCAAGAGAACTCGGATGCGGCGATTTCGTGAAAGTTGAAGTGGTACATGATTCAAAATATCTGCTTCCGGACAATTATGAGACGATCAAAGCGACCGAGATTCTGGCAAAAGAAGGATTTGTTGTCATGCCGTACATGTATCCGGATCTGAACGCAGCAAGAGCACTTGCAGATGCCGGTGCAGCCTGCATTATGCCGCTTGGTGCACCGATCGGTTCCAATAAAGGACTTTGCACAAAAGAATTTATCCAGATTCTGATTGACGAGATGGAGCTCCCGATCATTGTAGATGCCGGTATCGGAAGACCGTCCCAGGCATGTGAAGCGATGGAGATGGGAGCAGCTGCGGTAATGGCAAACACGGCGATCGCAACCGCAGGCGATGTTCCGGCGATGGCAGAAGCATTTAAAAAGGCAATCGAAGCCGGAAGAAGTGCATACCTTTCCGGGCTTGGCAGAACGATCGAACGTGGTGCAAGTGCATCTTCTCCGCTGACCGGATTTCTGCAGGATTAGGAGGCAGCCACCATGGAAAACACGCATGTAAATGAAAGTATTTTAAGTGCTGAAATTCTGGAAGACCAGAAAAAAAACCGCATCGACCATATGAAATACCTGAAAGGCATGGAAGATATCGGTTCCGAAGTCCTGGATAAAGTAGTCAGCGAAATGGAAGCTTATGATTATGATAAATATAACGAAGCGGATGTAAGAAGAGCACTGGCACACAGTGAGCGTACTCCGGAGGATTTCAGGGCACTTTTATCACCGGCAGCTTTGCCGCTTCTTGAGGAGATTGCCCAGGCAGCCCAGGTGGAGACGAGAAAGCATTTCGGAAACAGCGTCTATATGTTCACTCCGATCTACATTGCAAACTACTGTGAGAATTATTGTATTTATTGTGGATTCAACTGCCACAATAAGATCAACCGTGCACAGTTAAATGCAGAAGAAATCGAAAAAGAAATGGCAGCGATCGCAAAGACCGGTCTGCAGGAAATTCTGATCCTGACCGGCGAGAGCCGCAGCAAATCTACCGTGGAATATATCGGAGAAGCCTGCAAGATCGCACAGAAATATTTCAAGGTGATCGGTCTTGAGATTTATCCGGTCAATTCTGATGAATACGCTTATCTTCACGAATGTGGAGCAGATTATGTAACAGTATTTCAGGAAACGTACAATTCCGATAAATACGAGACGCTGCATCTGGCAGGACACAAACGCATTTATCCGTACCGTGTCAATGCTCAGGAGCGTGCATTGATGGGCGGCATGCGAGGCGTTGGATTCGGAGCACTGTTAGGTCTGGATGATTTCCGCAAAGATGCATTTGCGACCGGTTATCATGCATGGCTTTTACAGAGAAAATATCCGCATGCAGAAATTGCATTTTCCTGTCCGCGGCTTCGCCCGATCATCAACAACGACCGCATCAATCCGATGGATGTCCATGAACGGCAGCTTCTGCAGGTAGTCTGTGCCTATCGTCTGTTTATGCCGTTTGCGAGCATCACCGTATCGACAAGAGAATGTGCGAGAGTCCGTGACAATCTGGTCGGAATCGCAGCAACCAAGATTTCAGCGGGCGTCAGTACCGGAATCGGCAGCCACGTGGAAGATATCGAGGACAAAGGGGACGATCAATTCGAAATTTCCGACGGCAGATCGGTCGAAGAAGTTTACGATGCATTATTAGCACATGATCTTCAGCCGGTGATGTCGGATTATATCTATGTATAGGGAATATGGTCAGGTTGTGGCAGTTACAAACCGCAGCCTGACAGAGCGTCCTTTTCTGGAACAGATCCGCAGAGTCTGTGAAATGCATCCGGATGCGTTGATCCTGCGGGAAAAAGATCTCTCAGAAAAAGAATATGAAGAACTGGCGAAGAAAGTGATGGCAATCTGTGCAGAATACCAGGTTCCATGTATTTTGCATACATTCTGGAGAGTCGCAGAAAAACTGAAATGTGATACCGTACATCTGCCGCTTCCGATTCTGCGTCAGTTTGTTCTGGAAAAACAAAATCAGAAAAATCAAAAATACCGGGAGTCTCAGAATTTGAGTATACCGGAGAGCCAGAGAGAGATTATCCGGAAAATCGGCACATCCGTCCATTCTACGGAGCAGGCACAGGAAGCACAGGAACTTGGTGCGTCCTACGTGACGGCAGGGCATATTTATGCGACGGACTGCAAAAAAGGGCTGCAGCCACGGGGACTTGATTTTTTACGTCAGGTCTGTGCTGCAGTCGATCTTCCGGTGTATGCCATCGGTGGGATTAAATTTGATGAGACTCAGTGGATGAGCCTGAAAGAGTGTGGTGCAGCCGGAGGCTGCATTATGTCAGGGATGATGAAAGCATAATAATCTGCAATTTTTCATTGCAGGTTGAAGCATTTGCTGTATTCTTCATCGCTGACCGGAAGGTGCGAGGTGTCATTTTTTTGTGTACGGCAGAAACTTATATAAGACCAGGATTGTCACAAACGTCAGTATTTCAGATGCAAGAAAAGATATCCACACGCCGTCGATGCCGAACCACCTGGAAAGAAGGATCGCACAGATGGTGATCGCAACGGCTCCTCGCATAACAGATCCGACGATTGCCGGCAGGCTGTCATCAACCGCTGAAAAATAAGACACCAGCAAAATGTTGATCCCGGCGAGCAGAAATCCGAGAAAATACAGTCTCATTCCACTCTGAGCATACGTGATAAGCTGAAGATTCTGTTCACTGTTAAAAATGGCGATCAGCGTATCGGTCATGCCCCATGCACAGATCACGACCAGTGCCTCTACAATCAGGCAGGTCAGGATGCCGTAGCGTAGGATTTTATGGACATCTTTGCTGTTTCCGGCACCGTAACTTTCACTGAAAAGCGGTTGTGTTCCCTGGGCGAGCCCATTAAAAACAGATACCGCAACGATTGAATAATTAGCTACCACACCGTAGGCTGCCACGCCGATATTTCCGGCAAGGTTTAACAGCAGCATATTGAAAACAGTTGTGATCACGGCTGAAGAAATTTCTCCGACAAACGCAGAAATACCAAGCTGGCAGCAGGAGAGCAGATGCCGGAAAGACGGCACAGAAAGATGCATTGCTACCTGGCTTTTTTTACCGAAAAGGTGTGTGCTGCATACACTCATGGTAACTACCGGAGAGAGGGCAGTGGCAAGAGCGGCACCTGCCAGCCCCATATTCATCGGAAACATGAAAATATAGTCAAACACAATGTTAAACAGGCTTCCGATAATCGATGCCAGCATGGCCCTTGACGGTGCGTCATCGTTTCTGGTAAATGCCGTGAACGTATGGTTTGACATAAAAAACGGCGACCCGAGCAGAACGATTCGAAGATAAACCGTTCCAAGTTTCACAAGACTTGCATCTGCACCGAGTATTTTCAGAATATTTGCCGGAAATAAGATTCCGCACAGTATAAACGGAATGCTGAACAGAATACTCCACATCAGAGACTGTCCGAAATAGCAGTCCGCATTTTCAACCTTTGATTTTATAATACGGTATCTTGTCGCTGAACCGATCCCGACCATTGCTCCGATCGCATACAGCACGCCGTAAACCGGCAGGATCAGATTCAGAACCGTCAGACCATTCGCACCGGAATGCAGCGAAATAAAAAAAGTATCTGCCAGAATATAGATCGATATACCAATCATTCCGGCCATACTCTGAGTCACATATTTAAAAAATTTTCTGAACATAATTTAGATTCCTTTTTCATAGTTTTGTATATGATTGATTTCTATACTGCACTAAGGATCTAAAATAGGAATATATCTTCTGTTGTGAAGAAACATCATGCTATTGCCTTTCTTTTTTAGAATATTCTAACGGTTCAGTTCCACAAAGTCAATCTATTGTGTAAGGCTTTTGGCAAAGTAAAGCCAGAGGATTGAAAAGCCATATTAGCAGACATACAAATGTTAGAAATGAACGATTATGAGGCAACAAGGCATATACAAATGATTTTCGAAAATTAGAAAATAAACCCTTTATAAAAGAGATAATATTCGATAAAATAGAACTGCAGCAATTTCCCGGCACAAATCAAAGTATTTGTTGCCGGATATAAGAACAGTTACGAATCATTTACTGTTTCAATTTCAACATACAGGAGGATAATAAAATGGCAATTCATTCAATTGATGCAGAAGATGATCAGTTTGCATACCGCTACGACACACAGCTACTGATCGAAAGAAGAGACGAAGATCTGGATGAGGATGAAATTTCAGATTACATCACCGAACATTTCGAAGGAAACAGCCTGATCGCAGCCGGAGATGAAGATCTGGTAAAAATCCATTTCCATACAAATGAGCCATGGAAAATTTTAGAGTACTGCAACTCTGTGGGAGAAATCTTTGACATTGTCGTAGAAGATATGATCCGCCAGGCAAACGGTCAGCAGGGCTGAAAAAGATATTTATGAAGAGCGTTTATTCATCTCTTAATCATGATGGATAGACGCTCTTTTTTGGCGGGTGATATTGTTGAATGTTTCCGTTCATGTTAAAATGAAAAAAAGTGTTTTCTCAAAATTAATAATGAAAGCTACGAGAGTTATACTTTGAAAATAAACGTTCAACATGGAGGAAGTTGTGATGGCTGAAAAAACAAACGCCAACATTGGATTCGAAAAACAATTGTGGGATGCAGCCTGCGTTTTGTGGGGACATATCCCGGCAGCAGAATACAGAAAAGTGATTATAGGACTGATTTTTCTTCGTTATATTTCTGCCGCCTTTGATAAGCGTTATCAAGTGCTTGTTGAAGAAGGGGAAGGATTTGAGGATGACCGTGATGCTTATGAAATGGATAATGTATTTTTCGTCCCATCAGAAGCTCGCTGGAGTAATATTGCATCTAAAGCACACACACCGGAAATTGGCACTATCATTGATAATGCGATGAGAGCTATAGAAGCAGAAAATAAAAAATTGAAAAATGTGCTTCCGAAAAATTACGCAAGCCCGGATCTGGATAAAAGAATTTTAGGTGATGTAGTTGATATTTTTACAAATAATATTGATATGAGTGATACGGAGGCGAGCGAAGATCTTCTTGGGCGTACATATGAATATTGTATTGCTCAGTTCGCTGAAAAAGAAGGCGTTGGTGGCGGAGAGTTCTATACACCGTCCAGTGTAGTAAAAACGTTGGTGTCTATTCTGCGACCATTTGACAACTGCCGAGTGTATGATTGCTGTTGTGGTTCTGGTGGCATGTTTGTCCAGAGTGAAAAATTTATTGAAGCACATAGTCATAAACGAGGTGCCATTTCTGTTTATGGTCAGGAAGCAAATCCAGATACCTGGAAAATGGCAAAAATGAATATGGCAATTCGTGGAATTGATGCAGATCTTGGTTCGTATAATGCAGATACTTTTACAAGAGATTTGCATCCGACATTAAAGGCAGATTTTATTTTAGCGAATCCGCCATTCAACTATCATCCATGGGGAAGAGAAAAACTGACAGAGGATAAACGTTGGAAATATGGACTTCCACCTGCTAATAATGCCAACTATGCATGGATTCAACATATGATTCATCATCTTGCACCAAATGGGAAAATAGGTCTTGTTCTGGCTAACGGTGCACTTTCTACGCAGACCAGTGGTGAAGGAGAAATACGTAAAAAAATTATAGAGGACGATCTGATTGAGGGAATTATTGCGATGCCGACTCAACTTTTTTACAGCGTAACAATTCCGGTTACATTGTGGTTTATTACAAAAGGTAAAAAACAAAAGGGAAAAACACTCTTTATTGATGCCCGGAAGATGGGGCACATGGTTGATCGTAAGCATCGTGACTTTACAGATGAGGACATTCAAAAACTTGCAGATACTTTTGAAACGTTTCAGAAAGGTACACTGGAAGATGTACCTGGATTCTGTAAAGTAGCGGATATTCAGGACATTGAAAAACAGGATTATATCTTAACTCCAGGACGATACGTCGGTATTGAAGAGCAGGAAGATGATGGGGAGCCGTTTGAAGAAAAAATGACTCGTCTCACATCTGAACTTTCCGAAATGTTCGCAAAGTCCCGTGAGTTGGAAGATGAAATCAGAAAGAAACTGGGGGCGATTGGGTATGAAATCTAATTGGATGACGACAACTATAAATGATGTATGTTCTCTTGTGACTGATGGAGCACATAATAGTCCTAAAAGTGTAGAAAAAGGACGTTATATGGCTTCTGTTAAAGATTTTACTGAATTTGGTTTTGATTTTTCAAATTGCAGACGGATTAGTGAAGAAGATTATGAAAGACTTCGTAAACAGGGATGTGTTCCAGAGAAAGATGATATCTTGGTTGGAAAAGATGGGGCAAGGTATTTTGAGGATATAGTAATCTATAAGCAGGATGAACAACCAGCACTGCTGTCTTCAATAGCAATATTAAGGGCAGATCGTAAGAAAATAATACCTGAGTTTTTATATTATACGTTAAAAACGCCTGCTGTAAAGAAAAATGTTCGAGATAATTACGGATCAGGTTCAGCAATACCAAGAATTGTATTAAAAGATTTTAAGAGGATGCCTTTTTCGTTCCCAAGTGTTGATGAACAACGAAAAATAACAGCAATTTGCTCTGCTATAGATTCAAAAATTCAAGTAAACAATGCTATAAACAAGAATTTAGAGCAGCAAGCACAAGAACTCTTTAAAGCCTGGTTTGTTACATTCGAGACTTTCGGTGGCAAAATGCCATCATCCTGGAGTGTTGCAAAGCTTGGAGACATAGCAACTATCAAAACAAACAGCTTTTCTCCAGCAAAGACCCCTACTGTAATGTTGGAACATTATAGTATCCCAGCATTTGATGAACAAAAATACCCTGTGTTTGAATTAGCCGCAAATGTAAAAAGCAACAAATACATATTAACAGATAATTCAGTCATGATTTCAAAGCTAAATCCTGGCATCAAGCGTGTATGGCGTCCTATGTGTGTTTCTGAGTTTGCGGTCAGTTCAACTGAATTTATAATTTTTGAAGCGAATGATCCAACTTACAAAGATTATGTTTTTTCAGTTATTGACAGTTCTACTTTTTCTGACTGGATGTGTGCACATACCACTGGTTCAACAAACAGTCGTCAGCGTACCACACCAAGCACAACCTTGGAATTTCAGATTGCACTTCCAACCCAAGAAGTTGTTTCTGATTTTTGCAAAATTGTAACACCTATGTACGATATGATTGCTCAAAACACCTGTGAAAATCGAAAATTAGCAGCTTTCCGAGATTCATTGCTACCAAAGCTGATGTCCGGTGAGCTTGATGTTTCTAACATCGACCTTTAAGCCGCTAAATTCTTGTTTGATCTGTCAAAATTATAATAATATGGTACGGGGGTGTTATAATGAATAATGATAGAGCTTATCTCAGCAATGATAAAGATATGATAAAATTTCAATACGGAGAGAAAATTATTCGTTTTCGTGGTCCATATTCATTGGAGCGGTTTACATCTGTGAAAGAATGGGATAATGGATATCTGGTGGTAATGGCGAAATATCAACACAACAAAAAGTCGGAAGAAGAATATATAGATTTAATTCCGATTTTAAAGGATTTATATATTGATGTCGTTCATTTTTTGAAGCCTATTAAGGAAGTGAGGTTAGCTTATGGACAAAATTAGGGAAATTGCAGATAAAGCAGACATGATTGTAAATGGTTATGCATTTACGAGAGAGAATGACCATATTAGAATTTTAAATCTGAATAATCTTGACAAAGCATTAGTGATATCGGAGGACGGAAAGGTACTGGAAACTACTATGGATGATATTGAAATTCGTATTGTTTTAGATTATTGGGATAGTGACCGCGAATTTATGGAGGATGAAGATGCCTAAATATTATCAGGATAAAATATGTGGATATTATTTGTACTTCACCTCTTTTTGCACAGTTGAATGCATGCATGTTCATGCAAGCGACCGAAAATTGACGGAAGAAGGATCTGCAAAATTTTTTGTTAAAGAGGATGGGAATACAGTTTTACAAAAACGTGGAATTTTAAATGATAGAGAAATAAGTAAGATACAGGAATATATCAAACGTCATTATAAAGAAATGTATATAAAATGGGCAGAATATAGTAGAAATGGCTTTTACCAGGGCAATTAAGACTAATCTCCCACCAACGGCGGGAGAGAGCCAACAGAACAGCCGTTGAATGATCGTTCTCTGGAAGAGATAATGGAAGGAGAATGATTCATGAAACGACAGATTATTACTGACGTGGTGCAGCAGATGTTGCCACATCTCGATAATGCACAGTTAAAGCAACTACAGAAAGTGTTGGAATGTACTCTGTTTGGTTGTGATATTACAAAACAGGAAGAAAAAGAAACAACGAATGATAATCCAAAACTGATAGACTCATTTATTTCGGCAAAGCGTATAGAAGGATGTTCGGAGAAAACTTTGAAATATTATCGCACCACGATTGAAACCATGGAGCTTGCAATTGATAAGAGTATCCGTCATATCCAAACAGAAGATTTAAGATCTTATTTGACAGGCTATCAGAGCAAAAATCAGTCGAGCCGTGTGACGATAGATAATATCCGTAGGATTCTATCAAGTTTTTTCTCTTGGCTGGAGGATGAGGATTATATATTGAAAAGTCCTGTTCGTCGTATTCATAAAGTGAAGACGGCAACTAACATTAAAGAAACTTATACGGATGAAGAACTGGAAAAGATGCGTGATAACTGTACGGAACTTCGTGATTTGGCGATTATTGATATGCTGGCATCAACCGGGATGCGTATTGGTGAAATGGTATTGTTAAATAAAGCGGACATCAACTTTAATGAACGTGAGTGCGTAGTTTTTGGTAAGGGAGATAAGGAACGGATCGTCTATTTTGATGCAAGAACAAAAATTCATTTGCAGAATTATATCAATAGTCGAACGGATGATAATACAGCATTATTCGTTACGTTGCGTTCTCCGCATGAGAGAATTAAAATTGGTGTATTGAAACTCGATTACGGGAAATGGGGAAAACATTGGAAATTGAAAAAATTCATCCACATAAGTTCAGAAGAACACTTGCAACGATGGCGATTGACAAAGGAATGCCGATAGAGCAACTGCAACAGCTTCTGGGGCATAAACGTATTGATACAACCTTGCAGTACGCAATGGTCAAGCAAAGTAATGTAAAGCAGGCTCATAGGAAATACATAGGTTAGAAAGGTAATAATATGGCAATCTATACATTAAAAGATATATGCTTAAAAATAGGCAGTGGTGCAACTCCAAAAGGGGGTAAAGAAGCATATTGTGATGAAGGGATTTCGCTTATTAGAAGTCAAAATGTACTTGATTTTACATTTTCATATGACGGATTAGCACATATCAATGATCAGCAGGCAGAAAAATTGAGTAATGTTGAAGTGAAACCACAAGACATTCTTTTAAATATTACTGGCGATTCTGTGGCTCGTGTTTGCACCGTTGATCCGAGAGCATTACCTGCACGAGTGAACCAGCATGTAGCGATTATTCGACCTGATGAAAATAGGGTGTTAAGTAGTTACATTCTGTATTTTCTCCAAATGATAAAACCATATTTGCTTCAAATTGCTGCTGGTGGTGCAACAAGAAATGCTTTGACCAAAAGTATGATAGAAAATCTTGAACTTGAAGTGCCTGATATATTATCACAGAAAAAAATAGTATCTGTTCTTGATGATATTCAGGGAAAAATACGAGATAATAATGAAATAAACAAGAATTTAGCGGCTTAAAGGTCGATGTCTGAGACATCAAGCTCGCCGGACATTAGCTTGGGTAATAACGCATCACGCAGTGCCGAAAGTCGCTTATTTTCAGCCTTATTAGAATTAAGTTGCTCAAGGACTGGAAAAGCAATGGCATTAAATTCTTCTAACTCATTTTCTGCTGGAAGAATAACAGGATATGTCATAATTTGTTGCTTATCTCCACGGGGCATTTTGGTTCCTTTTGATCCAGCAACCATGAATGCAAAGAATTTGTCTGTATATAAAGTGCTGAACAAATACGCTGCATATTGAGATTGAACTGGTGTGAAGCAAAGAACATCTGTTGAACATCCGCACATGTCCTCACAGTAGACAATCTTCTTAAAGTAAGGTCGAATGTTAGAAATCAATGTATCGCCCTTTCGACAAGCAGTGGTTTGTAGCGTAGTTGGAAGACTTGTAGCCTTAGTTGAACCAGCTTTTTCAGGCAACATATTCTCTGTTGAGAAGTAAGTGTTGACATTCAGTTCAGAAACTGCCACTTTTTCTTTGGAATATGAGCAAATATCCGAAAGGATTCCTTGATTTGCTCCCAAGCTGACCTCACCAAATTGTTTTTGATATATTGCTTGCAAGAGATCAGATAAATTCTTGCTTTTAACGGTAAACTCATGCTATACATATCAAAAATCAAAACAATTATCCTATAACAAGATAATTGCGTGATTTTTATAGCCAAAAATAAGTTATCAGTCCATGAAGCTAATGATTTTACAAAGTTTAAAAGTAAAAATACACAAGATACTAATGCATGAAAAAATAAAAAACAAAAGAAAAAGCAGCTTACATTGACAGGGAGGCGATGGAGTTATGTCAGATTTTTACACAGAAGCAGACTATGAAAATTCCGTCATAGAGTTGTTTCAAAATATGGGCTATCGGTATGTATATGCACCAGATTTGGAAAGGGATTTCCGCAGTCCGTTGTATGGAGAAGAGCTGGAAGAAGCAATTCACCGTATTAATCCGGATATGCCGGAACAAGCACTTGCAGATGCGATATATAAATTGAAAAATTTTGAAAATGCAGAATTGGTTTTGAAAAATGCAATCTTTATGGAGTATATTCAGCATGGTATAGAGGTGCGTTATTTTGTTGATGGAGAGGAACGTTCCGGACTGGTGTATCTGGTAGACTATAAAAATACTGACAATAATTCTTTCGTTGTTGCCAATCAGTGGACTTTTATTGAGAACAGCAATAAACGTCCGGATATACTGCTGTTTTTAAATGGTATGCCAGTTGTACTTGTGGAATTGAAATCACCGTCTCGTGAAGAAACGGATGCATCAGAAGCATATATGCAGATTCGTAACTATATGCATGAAATTCCGTCTATGTTTATTTATAATTGTATTTGTGTTATGAGTGATCATTTGACGTCTAAAGCAGGGACGATTACTTCCGGAGAAGATCGTTTCATGGAGTGGAAAACAAAAGATGGAAATTATGAAAACACACAGTATGCTCAGTTTGATACCTTTTTTGAAGGAATGTTTGAGAAAGAGCGTTTGTTGGATATTATCAAAAATTTTATTTGTTTTTCTAATGATGGATCACAACAGTTTAAAATTTTGGCGGGATATCATCAGTATTTTGCAGTAAATAAAGCAGTTCTGTCTACAAAACATGCAACGGAAACAGATGGTAAAGGCGGTGTATTCTGGCACACGCAGGGCAGCGGAAAATCATTGTCTATGGTATTTTATGCACATCGTTTACAGGATACGCTGGACAGTCCAACTATTGTTGTGATTACTGATCGTAATGATTTAGATGGTCAGCTTTACGGTCAGTTCGCAAAGTGTAGTAGTTTTTTACGGCAAGAGCCAGTTCATGCAGATAAGCGAAAACTTTCGGATGAAGATAAGGAACGTAACAGACATCTGCGAAAAGGCGAGAAACCAGTTGTTGGTCTTAGAGACTGGTTAAATGACAGAAAAGCCAATGGCATTATTTTTACGACGATGCAGAAGTTTGAAGAATCCTTTGAATGTCTTTCAAAACGAAGAAACATTATTGTTATGGCGGATGAAGCTCATCGTGGACAATATGGTTTGAAAGAAAAGGTTGATGCCAGAACAGGTGAAATAAAAATCGGTTCTGCCAGGGTGATTCGTAACGCATTGCCAAATGCAACCTATATCGGATTTACCGGAACTCCAATCTCCATGAAAGATCGTAATACGCGGGAAGTATTTGGTGATTACATAGATATTTACGATATGACGCAGGCTGTGGAAGATGGAGCGACCAGACCGGTTTATTATGAAAGTCGTGTGATTAAATTAAAACTGGATGAGCACACCCTGAAACTGATTGATCAGGAATATGATATTATGGCGAATAACGCTGATCAGGAAGTTATAGAAAAGAGCAAAAAAGAACTTGGGCAGATGGAAGCAATTCTTGGAAATGATAAAACAATCGCATCGTTGGTTGATGATATATTGGATCACTATGAGAATTATCGTGAAAATCTGCTTACCGGAAAAGCAATGATTGTGGCATATTCCCGTTCGATTGCAATGAAAATATATGAGCGTATTTTGCAACTTCGTCCTTCCTGGACAGAAAAAATTGCTGTAGTAATGACCGGCAGTAATAAAGATCCAGAAGAATGGAATAAAATAATCGGAAACAAGCGACATAAGGATGAGTTGGCAAAGCAATTTAAAGATAACGACAGCCCGCTGAAAATAGCAATTGTGGTTGATATGTGGCTGACCGGATTTGATGTTCCATCGTTGGCAACAATGTATGTATATAAGCCAATGCAAGGATATAATCTGATGCAGGCAATCGCAAGAGTGAACAGAGTGTTTGGAGATAAAGAGGGTGGACTGGTAGTTGATTATGTAGGGATTGCAGCTGCATTAAAACAGGCAATGAACGATTATACTGCGAGAGATAAGAAAAACTATGGTGATACGGATATTGCAAAGGTAGCATATCCGAAATTCCTTGAAAAATTATCTGTCTGCCGAGATTTGTTTCATGGATATGATTATTCGAAATTTGTGAGTGGTACAAATCTGGAGCGTTCTAAAACGATAAGTGGTGCGGTAAATTTTATTGTGTCGGTTGATAAGGAAAAAGATCGAGAAGTATTTTTGAAAGAAGCATTATTGTTAAAGCAGGCATTATCGCTGTGTTCTTCTTTAACGGAACGTGATCTGCGTGTGGAAGCCGCTTTTTTTGAATCTGTGCGAGTACTTGTAACCCGATTGATGAATCAGGGAGAGGGAAAGAAGATTTCTTTACCGGAGATGAACGCCAGAATTAATAATCTGTTGAAAGCAAGTGTACAAAGTGATGGTGTTATCAATCTTTTCTCAGATATCAATCAGGAGTTTTCACTTTTTGATCCGAAATTTCTTGAAGAAATTTCAAAGATGAAAGAAAAAAATCTGGCAGTTGAGCTGTTAAAAAAGCTGATTGCTGAACAGGTAAAAATATATCGACATACTAATGTTGTTAAGTCTGAAAAATTCAGTGAAATTATTCAGAAAGCCATGAATGCTTATTTGAATGGTATGCTTACTAATGAACAGGTCATTGAAGAGCTGTTGAATCTGGCAAAACAGATTGCAGCTGCCCACAAAGAAGGCGAACAGTTAGGATTGACTGCAGATGAACTTGCTTTCTACGATGCTCTCACAAAACCGCAGGCGATTAAGGATTTTTATGAAAATGAAGAATTAATTGCCATTACAAAAGAACTTGCGGATACGCTTCGGAAAAACAGAACAATTGACTGGCAGAAACGAGATTCTGCAAGAGCAAGAATGCGTATGATGATAAAAAGACTTCTGAAAAAGCACAGGTATCCACCGGAAGGTATGGATGATGCAGTGCAGACTGTTATGACGCAGTGTGAACTGTGGACAGACAATAACGATATGGAATTGGCACAGAAAGGAACAGATATATATACATATTCGCAAAAACCGGACTTTGGTAAAGTAGCAGAAGAATCTGTACCATATGGAATGGAAACTAATAAAAGCAAGAGTTAATTTTCACGCATAATTCCCTCATGTTTTCACATACTATCCATACAGTGCAAAATATGGAAAAGCATGAGGAATACAGGAGGAAACAGATAAATGAAAGCTACAGGAATTGTTCGGCGTATTGATGATCTGGGAAGAATTGTCATTCCAAAAGAAATCCGCAGAACATTGAGAATCAAAGAAGGAGATCCACTGGAGATTTTCACAGACCGCGAAGGAGAAGTAATTTTAAAAAAATATTCTCAGGTCGGAGAACTTGGAAAATTTGCCGCAGAATTTGCAGAATCACTTGCACAGACGAGCGGACACGGCGTATGCATCACGGACCGCGATCAGATCGTAGCGGCAGCAGGCGGCATGAAAAAAGAATATATCGGCAAAACGATCAGCGATGTGCTTGAAAATATGATTAACGAAAGAGAATCCATTCTCGCCGGGAAAACGCCGGAGCGTCATGTAGAACTCACCAATGGGGAAAGCAAACCGGATGTAGCGCAGGTGATCACACCAATCCTCTGCGGAGGTGATGCGATCGGCTCGGTAATCCTCTCCGGAAAAGACCGGAGCGTCAAAATGGGCGAAACCGAAAACGCACTTGCGAAATGTGCGGCAGGATTTATGGGAAGACAAATGGAACAGTAAAGGCAAAGGCGTGTGAAAAAAACGAAATTTTTTTCATGCGTCTTTTTGGCTGTGTTTAACTATTTACCTTAGTCGGAGAAGACTCCAACTTTTATAAGTGGCGAGCAACAAATTTGTCTTAGTGGGAGTGCAATCTCCGACTAAGATAAACGCTCCGCGAGAATGCACAGCGATTCTGTTGGGTAAATGTCAGCAAAGCTGACCAGAATCGCGTGCCAAGTCTCACGTGCGTTCGACTTGAAATGGTATGGTAAGTGTGATATAACGAAGAGAGCTTCTCAGATATTGAAAAAAAGGTGCGGCATGAAGCACAGTTTATGTAAGAAATATGGAAGAGAGATAGTGGAGCATGGACACATCAGAATTTTACGGAAAAGAAAAAATCAGCCGCATTTTATTAAAAATCGCACCGCCTGTCATGCTGGCACAGCTAATCCAGGCACTTTATAACATAGTGGACAGCCTGTTTGTGGGCAAATATTCGGAGACAGGTCTGACGGCACTGTCCATTATTTATCCGCTTCAGCTGTTAATGATCGCCCTTGCGGTGGGGACGGGCGTCGGGATCAACACCGACATGGCATATTATTTCGGAATCCGCCAGGAGAAAAAAGCAGAAGAAGTGGCAGGCATAGGCACGCCGCTGGCAGTTTTTCTATGGATTGTTTTTGCAGCAGTCTGTTATCTGATCATGCCGTTTTATGCGAGGATTTCGACAAATTCAGAAGAAATCATACGAGATGTTGTCGTATATGGAAGAATCGTCTGCGTGGTCAGTATCGGACTGTTTACAGAAGGAGTCTGGAGCAAAATCCTGCAGGCACGCGGAGATATGAAAACGCCGATGGTGGCACAGATCGCCGGAGCGATCACGAATATTATTCTTGATCCGATCCTGATTTTCGGGATGTTTGGCATACATAAATTCGGAATCGCCGGTGCAGCGATCGCCACGGTGATCGGGCAGATCGTAGCGGCTCTTGTGGTCATGAGAAAAGCTTTTGTGAGATCACCGGAAAAATCCTGTTATCTGCCGCACATCAAAAGGATTTATCAGCTTGGGATACCGAACATTCTCATGCAGTTTGCGTACACGTTCTATATTTTCGGGCTGAATATGATCCTTGCAGGATTTTCGGATCAGGCGGTGACGGCACTTGGGCTGTATTACAAATGGCAGAGTTTTTTCTTTATTCCACTCGGAGCATTGCAGACCTGCATCGTACCGGTCATCAGCTTCAATTATGCGGCAAAAGATCAGGAGAGATGCAAAGCCGTGCTGAAAGAATCCCTGATCGCGGGAATGGCTCTGATGTTTCTTGGAACGCTGTGTTTTGAATTTCTGCCGGTTCAAATGCTTTCAACCTTTTCGAAAGATGCACAGGTGATTGCAATCGGAACGAACGGATTTCATTATATTGGAGTTGCATTTATCCCGATGGTCACTTCACTGATTTTTCCGGTGTATTTTCAGGCGATCGGCAGTGCCGTGAAAAGTTCGATCCTTACCGTTGTGAGGACAATGGTTTTGTTTGTTCCGCTTGGATATCTGTTTTCCAGGTTTGGACTGCAGTATTTCTGGCTGACCTTTCCAGTGACGGAAGTGCTCACAACACTGGTCGGATTTAAATTTTACCGTTCACAGCAGGCGTAGTATTCTTCCAGAACCTGCCCGGTGAGTGTCAGGCACAGAGCAAGGCTTCTGGTGACATACCGGATGTGCCATGGTTCCGCCGGGATCTTTGTCAGATGTTCTTTGCCTTTGGGATAACGTATGATAAAACCATAAAGAGGGGCATGGCGGGCAAGCCATCGCCCTTCTGCTGTTTCTGAAAAAGCCTGCGAAAGATTCAAAGAGACGGCCGGGCAGGATACATCAAGGGCCAGTCCGGTCTGATGTTCGCTGCATCCAGGCATGGCAGTTTCGCATAGAGATGAAGCGGCAGAAGATTTGCAGCAGGCCTTCTGATAGAGTATTTCCTGACGTTCGTAGCTGCGGTATCCGGAGATGCCATAGAGAAAAATCCCCTCTGCTTTGGCGGCGTCAAAAAGCCGTTTTGCGTGTCTGGCAGCCCGGACTTCCAGAAAACGCTTCTCGTCCGAAGGATCTGCGGCAAATGCAATATCCGGTGCAGCCAGTGATGGCGGCACAAAATCTTCAGGCAGTCTGTTTTCACAGTTGACAAGCATTTCGTAAGAAAACATAAAAAATCCCCTTCCTGTACTGAGAACAGTCTATGAAGGGGATTTCTCTTTTATGCCATCTTAGTATTCCAGAGCTTCCAGGCTCATTTTTTCGAGCAGATCCGATTTGATCTTGTAGAGCTTGTCTGAAAGGTCTACATAGACATGCTGCGGATTTGCGAAACGTTTTGTCTCATCCCAGATAGTATCGAGCTCTTTTTTGCTGTAATCACGGATTTCCATCACGCTTGGAGAATCATAAACACATTCGCCGTTTTTAAACACCGGAACAAGCAGCTCACGAAGTGTATAGGTATTTGCACGTACTTTTGTCTTTTTCCAGGTTTCCTGTGGGTCGAAAATGATCATATCTTTACTCTCGTCAAACGTTTCGTCGGCAAGACAGATCAGATCGGCACGGATCTTTCCGGTCGTTTTGCTGTAAATACGGTAGATCGTTTTGTTTCCAGGATTGGTGATCTTTTCAGTGTTCTCAGAAAGCTTGATCTTCGGAATAAATTCTCCGGTTTCTTTGTCTTCTACGGCAGCAAGTTTGTATACACCGCCGAAAGCAGGGCAGTCCTTGGAAGTGATCATGTTCGTTCCGACACCCCAGGAAGTGATTTTACATCCCTGAGCTTTTAAACTCTCGATCAGATACTCATCCAGATCACTGGAAGCAGAAATATAAGCATCATCGAAGCCGGCGGCATCCAGCAGTTTTCTTGCCTGTTTGGACATATAAGCGAGGTCACCGCTGTCGAGACGGATTCCGTAATTTTTCAGCGGAATACCGGCATTTCGCATTTCTTCAAAAACACGGATTGCATTTGGCACGCCGGATTTTAACGTATCGTAAGTATCAACCAGCAGACAGCAGGCATCCGGATACATATTTGCATATGTTTTAAACGCAGTGTATTCATCCGGGAAACTCATGATCCAGCTGTGTGCATGCGTACCCTTTACCGGAACATCAAAAAGCTGTCCGGCAAGCACATTGGAAGTGCCGATGCATCCGCCGATCATGGCAGCTCTTGCACCATAAACACCGGCATCCGGACCCTGTGCACGACGCAGGCCAAACTCCATGATGCCATCACCTTTTGCAGCACAGACAACACGGGAAGCTTTTGTAGCAATCAGACTCTGGTGATTGATGATCGTCAGAATGGCAGTCTCTACCAGCTGTGCCTCCATGATCGGGGCAACCACCTTGACCAGCGGCTCACGCGGGAAAACAACGGTGCCTTCCGGAATCGCATAAATATCACCGCTGAAACGGAAATCAGCTAGATAGTTCAGAAAATCTTCATCAAACGTGTTCAGGCTTCTCAGATAAGCGATATCCTCCTTGCTGAAACGAAGATTTTTAATATAATCAATTACCTGATCCAGTCCGGCAGCGATCGCATAGCCACCGTCGCATGGATTTTTGCGGTAAAAAGCATCAAAAACTACTTTCTCGGTATTCTGTGTTTTAAAATAGCCCTGCATCATCGTTAATTCATAGAAATCGGTCAGCAGGGTAAGATTCATAGTACTCATAGTTTCCTCCATTCTGCATACATTGGGGTTCTTTTCTTCCTGTTATAACACATCACGGGCTGGAAGAAAAGGGAAAATAAAAAAAGATTTAAAAAAGTTAAAAAAAGTGCTTGACATTTTATGAACGTTACTATATAATTCTCATTGTTGTGAGCAACAAAAACGCAACAGAGTAAAATAATGATGGGCTATCGCCAAATGGTAAGGCAACGGACTCTGACTCCGTCATTTCAAGGTTCGAATCCTTGTAGCCCAGTTAAGAAGGTTGTCTGCTAAGACAACCTTTTCTGCATATACAGAAAATAAAATGAGTTACCAGGCAAATGAAAATCAGGGCATCCGTTTGATAGCATCCCCCTCACCTACCGCTTAGTGCTCTGCACACTTGAAGCGGGGAAATGCTTCTCTGCGTTCAAAAAACAGGATGTTTGGTTTTAAAGATGCCACAAGATTCGGGAGGAACGTATGATTTATCAGTTTGACAGCAGAGTTCGTTACAGCGAAGTGGATGAGAATCGCAGGATCACACTTCTTTCTATATTAAATTATTTTCAGGACTGCAGCAGTTTTCATTCGGAAAAGATAGGCTTCGGGATTGATTATCTGAAGGAAAAGCAGTGTGCATGGGTTCTGTCGTCCTGGCAGATCGTGCTTGGGGAGCTGCCGGTGTTTGGACAGGAGATCACCGTTCAGACCTGGCCATATTCTTTTAAGGGATTTCTCGGCGAAAGGAATTTCTGCATCCGGGATGAAAAAGGTGAAAAGCTTGCCTGGGCGAATACATTGTGGACTTACGTGGATTTAAAGACCGGACATCCGACCAGAGTTCCGAAAGAGGAGCAGGAAGCGTATGTGCTGCACGAGAAGCTGGATATGGATTATGCACCGCGAAAGATCGCCCTTCCGGAAGAAATGGAAAAGAAAGAGTACTTTCTGATCGTGAAACATCACATTGATACAAATCATCATGTCAATAATGGACAATATGTGCAGATGGCGATGGAGCTTCTGCCGGATGATTTCCGGATTTCCCAGATGCGTGCAGAGTATAAAAAGGCAGCACTTCTCGGTGATATGGTTGTGCCTTATATTCATATAGAAGAGAAAAAATGTACGGTGTTGTTGTGTGATGAGGCACAGAAACCGTATGCAGTGGTAGAATTTCAGTAACGATTCAGTAGGTAGTATCCCGCGAGGTGTTTTGACATGAATATGCCAAAATCCCGAGACATGCAGGTCAAAATGCCATTAACGAAGGTGATTTTAAATGCATTTTGACTCGTAACTGTGAAGGTGCTGAACGGTTACGAATTTCAGAACAAATAAACAGGAATACAAAAAACGAGGAGAAAGAATATGTTTCATTTAGGAGAAAGCCAGGAACTTTATGTAGTAAAAGAAGTAGGATTTGGAATTTATCTCGGAGAAGAGGAAAATGCGACTGAAAAAGTACTGCTTCCAAAGAAAGAAGTTCCGGAAGGCATCAAGGCAGGAGATACATTAGAAGTATTTTTATATAAAGATTCACAGGATCGGCTGATTGCAACGACACGTACGCCGAAAGTCCGCCTGGGAGAAACAGCCGTGCTTCGCGTCGCTGATACAGGAAAAATCGGTGCATTTCTGGACTGGGGACTGGAAAAGGATCTGTTTCTTCCATATAAAGAGCAGACAAAGCGTGTGCAGCCGGGGGAAGAGTGTCTGGCGGCACTTTACATTGATAAGAGCAGTCGTCTCTGTGCTACGATGAAAGTGTATGAATATCTGAAAAAAGATTCTCCATATCAGAGAGACGATAAAGTGACCGGCCGTATTTATGAGATCAGCGAGAATTTTGGTGTTTTTGTGGCAGTGGATGACTGTTATTCCGGTCTGATCCCTGCAAAAGAAGCACAGGGCAAATACCGCGTGGGCGATATTTTAAATCTTCGTGTGACGAGAGTACAGGAAGATGGCAAACTGGATCTTTCGGATAAAGAAAAGATTCCGCAGCAGATGGAAAAAGATGCAGAAGTCGTGATGAAGGTGATTGAAGAATTTGAAGGCGTACTTCCGTTTAACGATAAAGTTTCACCGGAGATCATCAAAAGAGAATTCGGACTCAGTAAGAATGCATTCAAACGTGCCGTTGGAAGACTGTTGAAACAGGGACGTATCGAAATTACAGAGAATCGCATCATAAAACGGTAAAAACGCACAATAATTTTTTGAGAATCAAACAATTTGAAGATAGGCATTAAACATTATGCCATATTTTCCTGCAATTTTTTCGCGAAAAATTTGCTTGCGTCGTTTGAAAACTGAATTTATAATAGGAAATGAAAAAAGATAGAAACATCTTTATCAGCAAAGAGCATACATTTGTTAGGAGGGCATGAGCATGAAGAAAGCAATCAGTACAGACAAAGCTCCTGCAGCAATTGGACCATATTCACAGGCGATCGAAGTAAACGGTATGGTATATACATCCGGAGTGATCCCGGTAGTTCCGTCAACAGGCGAGATTCCGGAAGGTGCAGCCGCACAGGCAGATCAGGCGATCGGCAATCTGGCAGCACTGTTAAAAGAAGCCGGTACTTCCACAGAAAACGTGGTAAAGACAACCGTATTTATTAAAAATATGGAAGACTTTGGTACCATCAATGAAGTTTATGCAAAATATTTCACCGGTACCTACCCGGCACGTTCCTGTGTTGAAGTTGCGAGACTGCCAAAAGATGTCCTGATCGAGATCGAGGCAATCGCAATCAAATAAATAGAATAATCACTTTTCAACATTTTTATCTGAAAGGAGAATGAATTATGAAAGTAATGGGAATAAAAGATATTGATAAATTTTTTGAGGTAGTAGACAGCTGCAAAGGAAAAGTAGAGCTTGTAACAGGCGAAGGTGACAGACTGAATCTGAAATCTAAGCTGTCACAGTATGTATCTCTGGCAAATATCTTCTCAAACGGCGAAATTCCGGAACTGGAGATCGTTGCATACGAAAAAGAAGATATTGATAAACTGATGGATTACATGATCAGCCGCAACAACTGATTGTATAACAATAAGTAAAAATCAAGATCAAGGCAGTCGGGCAACGCCCGGCTGTTTTTTTATCTTTGTCTTTAAAAATTAAACTTTGAAAATACAAAAAGAAATGAATTTTATGGTAGAATAAAATTATGATGCCAGGATCAAAATGTCAAATTGTCGTTCTTGCCGGCAAGACAGGACATTTCACTGACATTATTAAAAATAAAAAACGTGGAGGAAAAACAAATGAACAAGACACCAAAGATAAACAGGCTGTTTCTGGTGACCGTTATCTGGATACTGCTTTCCGGGATTTTTCTGGGATTTATCCCGTTTGTTCGTTCGATGGATGCGACGCAGCTGATGCTTTTGAGCCAGCTTCTGTATTTGATGCCGGTTATTGGATTTATGATCATAAACAAGGTAGACCCGAGAAAGTGGATGCCATTTAAACCACTGAAGTTATCGGTGATCGCAATGGTCATTTTATATGCAGTGCTGATGATCCCTGTTACATCCTGGCTGAATCTGCTTTCTATGCTTTTCGTAAGAAATGCATTTGAAAGTTCACAGTCGGAACTGACGCAGAATGCACTCTGGGTCAATATGATTGTGATGGCAGTCATTCCGCCGATCTGCGAAGAATTTACGTTCCGTGGTCTCTATTATAATGGATATCGTCAGAGAGGTGTGTGGTGTGCGATTCTTGGATCTGCACTGGCGTTTGGTCTGATGCACATGAACTTTAATCAGTTCTGCTATGCTTTTGTACCGGGCATTGCGTTGGGCATTCTGCTGGAGGCGACAGGAAGTATTTTTGCTACGATGACAGCACATTTTGTGGTCAATGGATGGAGTACGGCATTGATGGCAGTTTCCAAACTGCTTTATGGAACTTCTGCCGGCAGTTCTTCTACGAGTTCCGGAGCATTGACAACACAGGACATGATCGGTGTGATCAATGTTTATTCCGTGATCGCGGCGATCTGTATTTTTGCAGCGATCGGAGTGCTGATCTGGATTGCGAAACACTGTGGACGTTATGAGCATCTGAAATGGTGTTTTAAACGAAGAGAAAAACGTCCGGGTGAACCGAAAACCATGTTTACACCGGCATTTGCGGTGGCAACAGTTATAGTAGTGATCTACATGATATTGAGAGGGTGAGGTGCAGTTTGAGTTTTACACATTTACATGTTCATACAGAATATAGTTTGCTGGATGGATCAAATAAAATCAAAGAATACGTTGCACGGGTAAAAGAACTGGGCATGAACAGTGCGGCCATCACAGACCACGGTGTTATGTACGGTGTGATCGATTTTTACCGTGAAGCAAAAGCAGCCGGGATCAATCCGGTTCTTGGATGTGAGGTGTATGTAGCACCCGGATCCAGATTTGACCGAGAAGCCGGAAGCGGTGATGACCGCTACTATCATCTGGTATTATTGGCAGAAAATAACACAGGTTACAGTAATCTGACCAAGATTGTATCAAAAGGTTTTACAGAAGGTTTCTATTATAAACCGCGTGTGGATATGGAAGTCCTGGAAAAATATCATGAAGGTATCATTGCCCTGTCTGCGTGTCTGGCAGGAGAAGTCCAAAAATATCTGGTGCGTGGTATGTACGAAGAAGCAGTGCGTGCCGCCAGACGCTACGAAGGAATTTTCGGAAGGGGCAATTTTTTCCTGGAGCTTCAGGATCATGGCATCCCGGAACAGAAAGCAGTCAATACACAGCTCCTTCGGATGAGCAAAGAGACAGGCATAGATCTGGTGGCGACAAATGATGTGCATTACACGTATGCATCCGATGCGGATTCTCATGATATTCTGCTGTGTTTACAGACCGGAAAGAAACTGTCGGATACCGACCGTATGCGTTATGAAGGCGGACAGTATTTTGTAAAATCCGAAGAAGAAATGAAAAACCTGTTTCCGTATGCACTAGAAGCACTGGAAAACACACAGAAAATCGCAGACCGTTGTCATGTGGAGATTGAGTTTGGTGTGACAAAACTTCCGAAATATGATGTGCCGGATGGCTATACATCATGGGAATATTTACAGAAACTCTGCCACGACGGACTGGTTCGCTGTTATGGCGAAGAGACGAAAGGATTAAAAGAACGTCTGGACTATGAGCTTGGCATCATTCAGAAAATGGGATATGTCGATTATTTCCTGATCGTATGGGATTATATCAAATTTGCCCGCGACCACGATATTATGGTAGGACCGGGACGAGGCTCGGCTGCAGGAAGCCTTGTCTCCTATACACTTGGCATTACACAGCTTGATCCTCTGAAATACAACTTACTGTTTGAACGTTTTCTGAACCCGGAACGTGTCTCCATGCCCGATATTGACGTGGATTTCTGCTTCGAAAGAAGACAGGAAGTCATTGATTACGTTGTGGAAAAATACGGCAAAGATCAGGTTGCACAGATCGTGACCTTTGGTACGATGGCGGCAAGAGGCGTGATCCGTGATGTCGGCCGTGTAATGGATCTTCCGTATGCAATGGTCGATTCAATCGCAAAAATGATCCCGACTGAGATCGGCATTACTATAGATAAAGCATTTCAGAGAAATCCGGAATTCAAAAAAATCTATGACGAAGATCCGCAGGTGCATGAGCTGATCGATATGTCGAGAAGACTGGAAGGTCTGCCGCGTCATACCTCCATGCATGCAGCCGGGGTTGTGATCTGTCAGAAAGCGGTCGATGAGTTTGTGCCGCTCTCCAGAGGCAGCGACGGTGCGATCACGACGCAGTTTACGATGACGACACTGGAAGAACTGGGGCTGCTGAAAATGGACTTCCTGGGATTGCGTACCCTTACCGTTATCCAGAATGCAGTCCGTCTTGCAGAAAAATCGACCGGAAAAATCATTGATATCGATCATATTGATTTTAATGACAAAGCCGTCCTGGATTCCATCGGAACTGGTAAGACAGAAGGCATTTTCCAGCTTGAAAGCGGCGGAATGAAAAACTTCATGAAAGAGCTGAAACCGCAAAGCCTGGAGGATATCATCGCCGGAATTTCCCTGTACCGTCCGGGTCCTATGGATTTTATTCCGCGTTATATCAAAGGTAAAAATAACCCGGATACGATCACGTACGAATGCCCGGAACTGGAGCCGATCCTGGAGCCGACTTACGGCTGTATTGTATACCAGGAACAGGTTATGCAGATCGTGCGTGCCCTCGGCGGCTATACGCTTGGACGAAGCGACCTTCTGCGTCGTGCGATGTCCAAGAAAAAAGCAGCCGTCATGGAAAAAGAACGTCAGAATTTTGTCTATGGAAATGAAGAAGAAGGCGTGCCGGGCTGCATCAAAAACGGAATTTCAGAAGAAATTGCAAATCATATCTATGATGAGATGACCGATTTTGCAAAATATGCATTCAATAAATCACATGCGGCATGTTATGCGGTAGTTGCATATCAGACAGCATGGCTGAAATATTACTATCCGGTAGAATTTATGGCAGCTTTGATGACCTCTGTCATTGATAATCCACCGAAAGTGGCAGAATATATTCTGAACTGCCGCCAGATGGGGATCCGTCTGCTTCCGCCGGATATCAACAAGGGCGAGAGTGCTTTTTCCGTAGAAGAAAACGAAAGCACGGAAAAAACAGGAGAAGAAACATTTAAATATAATAAAAGCATCCGATATGGCCTTTCTGCGATCAAAAGCATCGGAAAACCGGTGATCGATGCAATCGTGCGGGAACGAAACCAGAATGGAATCTATCGAAATTTCCGCAATTTTGTGGAACGTCTGTCCGGAAAAGAATTAAATAAACGCACCATAGAGAATTTCATCAAAGCAGGAGCACTGGATGGTCTTTGTGATAACCGAAAACAGCTGATGATGATCTATGTGCAGGTTGTAGACAGTGTAAATCAGGAGAAGAAAAATGCAATGGCAGGTCAGATGTCTCTGTTTGACTTTGTGGCGGAGGAAGATAAAAAAGATTTTGAAATCCGCATGCCGGATGTAGAAGAATATGATAAAGAGCAGCTCCTTGCCTTTGAAAAAGAAGTGCTTGGCGTGTATATCAGCGGGCATCCTCTGGAAAAATATGAAAAGATGTGGCAGAAAAATATTTCGGCAACTACCATGGATTTTGCCTATCAGGAAGAACTGCACGGCTCCCGCCTGTTTGATGGAGCAGAGGAGATCATCGGAGGCATGGTCGAAGGCATTACGATCAAGCATACAAAAAACAATAAGACCATGGTCTTTTTGACCATCGAGGATCTTCTTGGCACAGTGGAAGTTGTAGTTTTTCCAAGACAGTATGAAATTTACCGAAACAGCATTACACAGGATGGCAAACTTTTTATCCGGGGACACGTATCTGCAGAAGAAGAAAAGGCAAGCAAACTGATCTGCGATAAGATCTGGAAGTTTGAAGACCTTCCAAAAGAACTCTGGATCCAGTTTTCGGACAGGGAGAGTTTTATGGCAGAAGAGAAAGCGTTATATGAGATCCTCCGTTCATCCGATGGAACGGATCAGGTTGTAGTGTACATTCGTTCCCCGAAATCTATGAAAAGACTGGGTAAAGCATGGTCCATATGTGCGGATGAGACACTTTTACAGAAAATTGTTGAAAGATATGGGCAGAACAATGTAAAAGTTGTTGAAAAGTGTATTGAAAATAACGGTAAAATGAATTAAAATTGAGAGCGAAGTATTTGGTTAGGAAAATCAAAGAGTCTAAACAGCGAATCTGAGGAGGTTTCAAGATGGCAAAAGAAATAAAGACAATAGGCGTACTTACAAGCGGCGGCGATGCTCCTGGTATGAATGCGGCAATTCGTGCGGTTGTTAGAAAAGCACTTTCCAGAGGACTGAAAGTAAAAGGTATCTATAAGGGATATAATGGTCTTCTGAATGAAGAGATTAAAGATATGACAGCACGTGACGTATCTGATATCATTTCCCGTGGCGGTACTGTACTGTATACAGCAAGATGTGCAGAGTTCCGTACACCGGAAGGACAGGCAAGAGGTGCAGAAGTCTGCAGAAAGCATGGTATTGACGGACTGGTAGTCATCGGTGGTGACGGATCCTTCGCAGGTGCACAGAAACTGGCTGCTCTGGGTATCAACACGATCGGTATCCCGGGAACGATCGACCTGGACATTGCATGCACCGAGTATACGATCGGATTTGATACAGCGGTCAATACAGCAATGGAAGCAATCGATAAAGTACGTGATACATCCACATCTCATGAAAGATGCAGTATCATCGAAGTTATGGGACGTGGTGCAGGCTACATCGCTCTGTACTGCGGTATTGCAAACGGTGCAGAAGATATCCTGCTTCCGGAGAAATATGATTACGATGAGCAGAAGCTGATCAACAACATCATCGAAAACAGAAAACGTGGCAAAAAACATCATATCATCATCAATGCAGAAGGTATCGGACATTCTGCAAGCATGGCTCGCCGTATCGAAGCAGCTACCGGCATGGAGACAAGAGCTACCATCCTTGGCCATATGCAGCGTGGAGGAAGCCCGACATGTACAGACCGTGTATATGCATCCATGATGGGATCTTATGCAGTAGACCTTCTGGCAGAAGGAAAGACAAACCGTGTAGTAGGATACAGAAACGGAGAGTTTACAGACTTTGATATTGATGAGGCTCTGGCAATGCAGAAGAGCATTTCAGAATATATGTATGATGTAAGCAAGGCCCTTTCTATCTAAATTATATAGTCAGAAGAGCGACGTTTTAATATATGATATGATGTGGGTGTCAAAAGTCCCCAACTATGATGCCTACGGATTGTTCCGTGCGTTGCACTCCCACAATCCTTTCTACGCTCCGCTTCGGTCGGTGCTAAACATGTGCCACTGGCACATAGCACCCCAGTATTCGCATATCGTGGGATTATCATCCCACTTTTATGCTCATATCGGGGCGGGTCCCAAGGTCTTTCATCCACCTATGAGCAAGCTCATGTGGATTTAGACCTTTTGACCCTGGCATCATGATATAAATAATCAACACCCATATTCAAGTCAAACGTATGTAAGAGCCGGATATTACCAGTATGAAGGTACTACCGGCTCTTTTATTTTCAATCAGAGGAGAAAAATATGATAACCAGCACCGCAAATCCGCAGATCAAAAATCTGATCCAGCTTCAGAAGAAGAACAGGCTGCGTCAGGAACAGGGAATCTTTATTATAGAAGGAATCAAAATGTACCGGGAAGCACCGACAGACCAGGTAATAAAGACCTATGTATCAGAAAGTTTTTACAAAAAACATCAGAAAGAAGATATCTGGAAAGGGGAAAGCCTGGAAATCGTCACAGACCGCGTCTTTGAGGCGGCTTCTGATACCAAGACGCCACAGGGCGTGTTAAGCCTCGTGAAACGTTTTGAGTATGATCTGGACGATATCATTCAGGGCAGTACACCGCTGATCATGGTTCTGGAGAATATTCAGGATCCGGGCAATCTCGGAACCATTGTGCGTACAGGAGAAGGTGCGGGTATTACAGGCGTTATCATGAGCAACGGAACCGTTGATATCTATAATCCCAAAACCATACGTGCTACCATGGGGTCCATATACCGCGTGCCATTCTGTTATGCTGAGAATATGCAAGTGGTTATGCAGAAACTGAAAAAGTGCAAGATCCAAACCTATGCGGCCTATTTGGAGGGCAGCAGTGTTCACGATGTACAGAATTATAAAGAAGCAACAGCCTTTCTGATCGGAAACGAGGGGAATGGTCTTACAAGAGAACTTGCAGAAAGTGCAGACTGGCGTATCCGTATTCCAATGTGCGGGAAAGTAGAATCTTTAAATGCCGGGATTGCATCTGCGATCCTGATGTATGAGGCCCAGAGGCAGAGGCGAAACTAAGATAAACGCTTCGCAAGAGTCGTGTGCGTTTGAGTGAAATGTAAGTCTGTTTTAAGTATACTTAGAGCTGTTAGAAAAAGTTAGAAAAAAAGTTAAAAAAGTTGTTGACAGATCCGCACAACAGTGGTATCATACCAACTGTTGCGGCGGAAACGCAGAAACAACGGAGCCTGAGAGATACAGGCAGTCAGGGAATCATC
>OLRR01000230.1_pt1 | contig 48884 bp, 44 predicted proteins | sample 1671941 | NCBI WGS metagenome assembly OLRR01 (sample SAMEA3136628, study PRJEB25190) | human gut metagenome
AAAATTCCAGTTTGCCAATCTCTCCATCATCGAGCCACCCTGACCCGAACTTTCAAAACTGAATACCAGCCGCCCACCGGCGGCATCACCGAGCAGGAAATCTTGAAAGAGGTTCCCTGCTCTTTTTATGCCCGGACACCGGGAGGAAGGAGGATATTACTTGCCATGCCCGCACTTTGACCTGAAAATCATCCAGCGCAGCAAGCGCCAGTCAGCCGTTGCGTCTGCCGCCTACCAGAGCGGGGAACGGCTGTTTTCCGAATACGACCAGAAGCAGAAATACTATTCCCATAAAAGCGAAATCATCCACACCGAAATCATGCTGCCGCCCCACGCCCCGCCGGAGTACGCAGACCGGAATACCTTGTGGAACGCCGCCGAAGCCATCGAGAAGCAATGGAACTCCCAGCTTGCCCGGAGGTTCGTGCTTGCCATACCGAGGGAACTTCCTCGGTCACAGTACGCCGACCTTATCCGGGACTACTGCCGGGAGTTTTTTGTTTCCAAGGGTATGATTGCCGACTTCGCCATCCATGACAAGGGGGACGGAAATCCCCACGCCCATATCCTGCTTACCATGCGGGCGATGGATGAACAGGGCAAGTGGCTTCCCAAGAGCCGGAAGGTCTACGACCTTGACGAGAACGGCGAGCGTATCCGGCTTGCGTCCGGCAGATGGAAAAGCCACAAGGAGGACACCGTGGACTGGAACGACCAGAAGTACGCCGAGATTTGGCGGCAGGGCTGGGCTGACACGGCGAACCGCTATCTGGAAGCCATCGGCAGCCCGGAACGGCTGAACCTGAAATCCTATGAGCGTCAGGGGATAGATAAAATCCCCACCGTCCACATGGGGCCAGCGGTCAGCTATCTGGAACGGAAAGGCATACAGACCAACATCGGCAACCTGAACCGGGACATCAAAGCCGCCAATTCCCTCATGCAGTCTATCCGGCAGATGGTACGCAGCTTAAAGGGCTGGCTGTCCGGCCTGAAAGAGAAAAAGGCGACGCTGCTGGAAGCGCTGGAACAGGCCAAGGAGCCGACCATCCCCGAACTGCTTTCCCGGTATCTGGATATGCGGAGCGGGGAACGCACCGGCTGGACTTCCAAGGGGAAGCTGAAAGGCACTGTTGGCGATTTCAACAAGGTCATGGAAGCCCTTGACTTCCTGCGGCAGAAAGAGATCTCCACCGTGGAGAGCCTGGACGCCTATCTGGATAAGGTCAGCGGGGAGATACTTTCCGCCAAGACCGACATCCGAAAATCGGAACGCCGGATAAAGGCCATCGACACCACCCTTTCCCATATCGCCAACCACGGAGCCTACAAAGAGGTTTACAAGAAATACGCTTCCATCGGCTGGAAAACACGGAAGGAGAAGTTTGCCGCCGAACACCGGGAAGAACTGGACGCCTACCTTGCCGCCAAGCGTTTTTTCAAAGCTCATCAGGAGGAACTGCCCTTTGATACGAAAGAATTGAAGAAGGAACGGGAGCAGCTTTCCGGGGAACTGTCGGAAAAGAATGAGGGCTTGCAGGCGGTTCAGGAGGACATGAAGCTGCTGCGGGATGTGCGCTACTGGATAAACCATGTGCTGCCGCCCGACCAGCGCCGGGTTGTGCCGGAGCCGGGAAAGAAGCCGTCCATCAACGAACAATTAAGCTGGAAGATTGAGGGCGCCAAACAGCGGGAAGAACAGAAACGCCAGCAGCCCCGCCGCCAGCAAAAACAGGATATGGAACTTTAAACCAATCAGGCGCTTGCCATTTTCCCCGTGAGAATGACAGGCGCTTTTCTTATTTTCAGGAGGATTTGCCTATTGAACGTATTTGAAGCCGTGAAACAGTCTATTACCACCCGGCAGGCCGCCGAGCATTACGGTATCCGGGTAGGGAGAAACGGGATGTGCGTCTGCCCTTTCCATGACGATAAAAACCCCAGCATGAAGGTTGACCGGCGCTTCCATTGCTTCGGCTGTCAGGCAGACGGGGATGTGATTGACTTTGTTTCCCGTCTGGAAAATGTCAGCCCCAAGGAAGCCGCCCTCATGCTGGCGCAGGACTTCTCCATCCCCTATGAGGACAGGGAGCCACCCGGCAGGAGCCGCCCGAAGCCAAGCCCCCGGCAGGAAAGCCCGGAGCAGCAATTCAAGCGCATGGAGCGGTATTGCTTCCGGGTACTGTCCGATTATCACAATCTGCTGCGCCGCTGGAAGCGGGACTATGCCCCCAAGACGCCGGAGGAAGCATGGCACCCGCTTTTCGTGGAAGCCTTGCAGAAACAATCCCATGTGGAATATCTGCTGGATGTGCTGCTGTTCTCCGACATGGAGGAACAGGCTGCCCTGATTGCCAGCTATGGAAAGGAAGTGAGGAACCTTGAGCGGAGAATGGCAGACTTTGCCGCCCGAACTGCGGCAGGCCGTGACGGACACCATCGAAGCCGCACCCCCGCCCCGGAGCGTTGAGGAAGTAAAAGCCATGCTGGAAAGCACCGAAAAAGGCGGCGTCCGCAACAGTATTCAAAACTGCCTGACCGTGTTCCAGCACGACCCAGAACTTTCCGGGGCGGTGGCGAAAAATCTCCTGACCGAGCGCATTGACCTTCTAAAGCCCATCGGCAGGCAGCGCAGAACCGGCAGCAAAGCCATGACCGACACGGATATGAAGTATATCCGGCTATATCTGGAAAAGACCTACGGCCTGACAAGCGAGAAAAAGATAGCGGACGCCGCCGACCTTGCGGCAGACGCCAACAGCTACCACCCCATCCGGGACTACCTGAACGGCCTTGTCTGGGACGGGAAAGAGCGTATCCGCTATTGCCTGCGGCACTTTCTGGGAGCCGACACGGACAACTACACCTTCCAGTCGCTGCGGCTGTTCCTGCTGGGAGCCATCCACCGGGCGTTCTGCCCCGGCTGTAAATTTGAGGTCATGCTTTGTCTGGTGGGCGGTCAGGGAGCCGGAAAGTCCACCTTCTTCCGGCTGCTGGCCGTAAAAGACGAGTGGTTTTCCGATGATTTGCGGAAGCTGGACGATGATAACGTGTACCGCAAGCTACAAGGCCACTGGATAATTGAAATGTCGGAGATGATTGCCACCGCCAACGCCAAGAGCATAGAGGAAATCAAGTCATTTTTAAGCCGCCAGAAGGAGGTCTATAAAATCCCCTACGAAACCCACCCGGAGGACAGGCTGCGGCAGTGCGTGTTCGGCGGGACTTCCAACGCCCTGGACTTCCTGCCCCTTGACCGTTCCGGGAACCGGCGCTTCCTGCCGGTCATGGTCTACCCCGAACGGGCCGAGGTACACATTTTGGACGATGAAGCCGCTTCCAGAGCCTATCTGGAACAGGTATGGGCGGAAGCCATGACAACCTACAAAAGCGGTGATTTTAAGCTGTCTTTTACACCCGAAATGATACAGTACCTCAAAGAACATCAGCGGGATTTCATGCCGGAGGACACCAAGGCCGGGATGATACAGGCGTACCTTGACCGCTACACCGGCAGCGCCGTATGCTCCAAGCAGCTTTTCAGGGAAGCCCTGAACCACCCCTTTGACGAGCCGAAACAATGGGAAATCCGGGAAGTCAACGACATTATGAACCACGGTATCACGGGATGGAAGTATTTCTCCAATCCCCGGATATTTGAGGGATACGGCAGACAAAAGGGCTGGGAACGGGAAGCCCCGGCAACGGACGCTGACAACGGGCGTGAAAAAACGCCGGATGGATTTGTGGAAGTCACGGAGCAGATGGAGCTTCCCTTCTGAAAAATCCGGAGAAATGACAGCCGGTTGCCGACCCCGTTGCTATCCCGTTGCCGGGCCGGTTGCCGGGAAAAAGCCCGTAACTGCGGGCTTTTCTCCCCTCTGACAACCAAAGCAACAGAAAAATAAAAGAAAAAGTAAATAAAACAGTAACCCGCCAGACAGAGATTGTTTTCGAGGTTTTTTAAAGCCCGTTGCCGGACTTCGTTGCCGACCCTCTCCTGTCTGGCATATTTCATTTATGGAGGTAACTGCCTATGGCAAAAAACAAAACTGTAATCCATGTCACAACGGTATTTGACGGCGAACTGGACGCTACGGACGTTTTCGTGAGCCTGATTGCACAGAAATACAGCCAGAGAAATGATAAAGAATATCTTGCGAAAAAGCAAGATTTAGGGTATAATAAAGACAAGGTTCCAAGTGACCGTGTTCCGTCTGGATTGTGCGGGTAACGGTTATGATGAACGGATTTGAATATGCAGGCATGGACATGGTACTGGCAAGCAGCTTCCGGGCGGCTATCTATTGCAGGCTTTCCAAGGACGACGACCTTGACGGGGAGAGCGCCAGTATCGCAAACCAGCGGGCTATGCTGGAAACCTACTGCGAAAAGCAGGGATGGGAGGTTGTTGCAGTCTATCAGGACGATGGCTACACGGGGCTGAACATGGAGCGCCCCGACCTGAAACGGATGTTGAAAGCCATCGAGCGCAGGCAGATAAACCTTGTGGTCACGAAAGATTGTTGTGCGATAATAGGACTAAATCAGAGAGACCTTGAAAATCAAGGCAATCTGGCTTAGTCCTTTCTTTTTTGACCGAAAAGAAGAACGATTTCACAACAATCGGCGCAAGGGGCAAAACCGGCTGACTATGATGGGAGGCATATTTGAATCAGCCAGCCCCGACAGCGCTGCCCAACAGACGAAAGGAGTTTCCACCATGAAACAGGGTACTTTGGTATTTGACATGGAATCCGGGCGGTACGATATTCGCTTTGATCTCAGCAGCTACTACGGCGGTCTGCACTGCGGGGAATGCTTCGATGTTATGGTCGGTGGAAAATGGAAACCGACGCGGATCGAGATGGCTGCGGACTGGTACTTGGTCGGCATCCGCACGGACAATCTTCAAGGACTGCGGGTGAGAATGTGAAGACCTTTCTCAAGGAAGTGCTGCTTCCTCTCCTACTGGCCTTGTGTCTGGCGGCATTTCTCAAGCCGGTCTACATAAAAGATGGCATTTGCGATTACTTCCTTCTGTGGCTCTGCGTGGGCTTCCCTTTCGGACTGCGGAGGATGTGCCTCTGGCTCGTACCCTGCGGGTATGGGATCTCCGGCACAGTCGGCATTTTCGCCCTGAACATCATCATCGGCGGTCTGATCGGTGGACTTGCTCTGCTTATCGGGCTATTGCGCGGTGTCGTGCATACCGTTCGTGAAATCATCTGAATTAAGAAAAGCTAAGAGGGTTTGTTTCATACTCCATCGCGGAGCATGAGGCAAACCCTCTTTTTTTGTTGCCTAAAAGCTGGAATGTTCTGCCATTGCAGAGACGGCGATACGGCGAAGAAAGGAGACAAAAATGAGCTATATGACAGCCGGAACACTGCAAGCCTTTGAAGCGCTCATGGCAGAGAAACCCGGCTTCACCCACTATGACAGCGGAAGCGATGGGATAACACCGGAATGCCGGTCATGCCCATTCCATCGCCCTCACTGGAAATATCAATCCTGTGTTTTTGCTGAATGTCCCTATTCTCCGGTCAGGCTCTCCACTCGGAAGCCCACACCGGAGACTGCAAAGGAGCGATGATCGCATGGCAGTCTACCGCGTAAACAAAAACCGTGGCTATACCGTCATGGCAAACTTCCATCTCCGCGACAAGAATCTATCTCTCAAGGCCGTGGGGCTGCTCTCTAAAATGCTTTCCTTCAACGACGGCTGGCAATTCTCCACACGCGGTCTGTCTGCCATCTGCAAGGAAGGTCCCGATGCAATCCTCTCCGCCCTTCGGGAACTGGAAAACTATGGCTACCTTGTCCGGCATCAGGCACGGGACGAAAAAGGCCGGATGAGCAGCATGGTCTTCGAGATATACGAGAAGCCGCAGGAGGGTTTACCGGAAACGGGAAATCCGTATGCGGAAAATCCCGATGCGGATCATCCGGTCACGGAGAAACCGTATACGGATAATCCCGCACAAAGAAATACGGATCAAGTAATTACCGAAAAAAGAAATAACTCTTTGAATAACTATCAATCCATCCATCTTGATGGGATGGACAGGATGGATGAGCGAGAGAGTTACAGAGAATTGCTTTGGGAAAATCTTGAGCTGGATATTCTCGCCCATGATCAGCGTATGGATATGGACCGGGTACATGAGCTGCTGGAAATCATGTTGGATGCAATCTGTTCCACAAGCCCTACGATCCGCATTAACGGCGAGGATATGCCGCAGCAAGTGGTGAAGTCCCGCTTCCTCAAGCTGAACAGCAGCCACATTGAGTATGTCCTGCAAGCGATGAATGATAACCCCACGGCAATTCGGAACATCCGGGCGTATCTGCTGACTGCACTCTACAATGCACCTCTTACGACGGACAATTACTATTCCGCCCTTGTAAACCATGATCTCTACGGCGGAGGCAGGAAGTAGACAAGCCCCTCGCCCTATGGCTATCCCCATCAGGACAATGCCGGGCTGACAATTTGATGAAGGGAGGTTTCGGACCGATGATCACCATCTATCTCCGGGGCATCCCGCCTTAGAGCGGATGAAAGCCCCGATAAATCTGAAAGGAGGTTCCCATGCAGGATGAAGTAAACACAAAAGTCATTGCCCTTGTCATCAAAGGCGGCAGGATCTCCGCAGAAGTGCTGGAAAAGGCACTGAAAAAGTTCGTGGAGGAAATCGAGAAGGCACAAAAGCAAGCCTCCCGTCCGAAAACCTATCGCGGCAAGCAGTCTATCAAGCACCTTGTCGAGCAGAATGCCGCAATCAGTAACATCGAGGTGACAGATGGCAATATCAAGTCCTTCGAGCATACCGCCCGGAAATATGGAATTGACTATGCGCTCAAAAAGGACACCTCAGAACAGCCTCCCCGTTACCTTGTCTTCTTCAAGGGACGGGATGTGGATGTGATGACGCAGGCATTCAAGGAGTTCTCGGCGCGGACAATCAAGCAAAAGGAAAAGCCTTCGCTGCGGCAGAAACTCTCCCGCCAGCGCGATCAGAGCAAGAGCCAGCACCGTGAGCAAGTCAAGGTCAAGAGCAAGGACCGGGGTGTGGAGCTATGAAGCAGAAGCTCGATGTGAAGCGCCTTATCCTTCTCAATCTTCCGTATGTGTTCGCTTTCTACTTTGCGGATAAGGTCGCGGCAGTCTTCCGGCTGGCACCCGGCAGTGCGTTTGTGGACAAGTTCACCGGCGGTTTTGCCAGCTTCGGGACTGCCTTTGCCAATCCGCTGCCCAGCTTTCATCCGGTGGATCTGCTGGTCGGCGTGGCGGCGGGACTTCTGCTCAAACTGGCCGTTTACATCAAGGGGAAAAATCGGAAGAAATTTCGCCAAGGAGAGGAATACGGGTCAGCCCGATGGGGACGGCCAGAGGACATCAAGCCCTATGTGGATGACGAGTTCTCCAACAACATTATCCTCACCCAGACCGAGGCACTGACCATGAACAGCCGCCCCAAGCAGCCGAAGTATGCGAGGAATAAGAACATCCTTGTCATTGGTGGTTCCGGCTCAGGCAAGACGCGGTTTTTCGTCAAACCAAACCTCATGCAAATGCACAGCTCCTATTGCGTCACCGATCCAAAAGGTACAATCCTGGTCGAGTGCGGCAAGATGCTGGAAAAGAACGGGTATGTCATCAAATCGTTGAATACCATCAACTTCCGAAAGAGTATGCACTACAACCCCTTTGCCTATCTCCGCAGTGAGAAGGACATCCTCAAACTGGTCAATACGATCATCGTCAACACGAAGGGAGATGGCGATAAGTCCGGTGAGGATTTCTGGGTGAAGGCCGAAAAGCTCTACTACACAGCCCTCATCGGGTATATATGGTACGAGGCACCGGAACATGAGAAAAACTTCACTACCTTGCTCGAAATGATCAATGCCTCCGAAGCCAGAGAGGATGACGAGACCTTTAAAAATCCCGTTGACCTGATGTTTGATGAGCTGGAAGCCAGAGACCCGGAACACTTTGCGGTGAAGCAGTACCGCAAATACAAACTGGCGGCTGGCAAAACCGCAAAGTCGATCCTGATTTCCTGCGGCGCAAGGCTTGCCCCGTTTGACATTGCGGAGCTGCGGGAGCTGATGAGCTACGACGAGATGGAGCTGGACAACCTCGGAGATCGGAAGACAGCGCTGTTTGTCATTATCTCCGATACCGACGATACCTTCAACTTTGTGGTGGCAATCATGTACTCCCAGCTTTTCAACCTGCTCTGTGATAAAGCGGATGATGTCTATAACGGAAGATTGCCGGTTCATGTGCGCTGCCTTCTCGATGAGTTTGCCAATATCGGTCAGATTCCGAAGTTTGACAAGCTCATTGCCACCATCCGAAGCCGGGAAATTTCCGCATCCATCATCTTGCAGTCCCAGTCGCAGCTCAAGACCATTTATAAGGATGCCGCCGACACGATTGTGGGCAACTGCGACACAACGCTGTTTCTTGGCGGCAAGGAAAAATCCACACTGAAAGAACTGAGTGAAGTTCTTGGAAAGGAGACCATCGACCTATATAACACCTCAGAAACCCGTTCCACCAACAACTCCTATGGCCTGAATTACCAGAAGACAGGCAAGCAGCTTATGTCGGAGGACGAGATCGCCGTCATGGATGGCAGCAAGTGTATTTTGCAGCTCAGAGGCGTGAGACCTTTTCTCAGTAATAAATACGACATCACGAAGCATCCAAAATACAAGCTGCTCTCCGATTTTGACAAGCGCAATGCTTTCGATATTGAGAAATACCGCAGTCGGAAGCTGGTAGTCAAGCCCACGGAAGCCTTCGATCTTTACGACATGGGCGAGATCGAAGCAGATTGAAGCCCCGTCTTGTACCGCGCAATGAAGCGGAACCAAGACGGGGCTTCTATTTTTTTGCCCATTTTCAATAACCAACTCACTACATCACAAATTCAAGGAGGATTTTATGGCTTTTATTACTCAGGCAGTCACCGTTTTGCAGACTCTCGTTGTTGCCCTCGGCGCTGGCCTTGCGGTGTGGGGCGTGATCAACCTGATGGAAGGTTATGGCAATGACAACCCCGGCGCCAAGAGCCAGGGTATCAAGCAGCTCATGGCCGGTGGTGGTGTTGTCCTCATCGGCACGACGCTGATCCCGCTGCTCTCCACGCTCTTCTGATCTGTCGTTCTCAGCATAACCGAAAGGTGGTGAAATATTGGGGTTTATTTTAGAAAAAATCGAAGAGGCGATCAAAGACCTTCTGATGGGCTGGATCGAAAGTAACCTGACCAATATGTTCACCGATGTCAATGATAAGGTCGGCACGATTGCGACAGAGGTCGGGAAAACCCCGGCCTCGTGGGACGCAAACATCTACCAGATGATCCGGGGGCTGTCAGAGAATGTCATCGTCCCCATCGCCGGTATCATCATCACCTTTGTGTTGTGTTACGAGCTGATTTCCATGATCACTGAGAAGAACAATCTCCACGACACCGATACATGGATGTTCTTCAAATGGTTCTTCAAGGCAGCTGTGGCGATCTACCTCGTAACCAACACCTTTGACATTGTGATGGCGGTATTTGACATCGGTCAGAATGTCGTGGCAGGAGCCGCCGGAGTAATCAACGGCAGCACCAGCATTGACATTGATGCAACACTGGCGGAGATGCGAACAAGCATGGAATCAATGGGCATCGGTGAGCTGCTGGCCTTGTCCATCGAAACGCTTCTGATCAGCCTGTGTCTCAAAATCATGTCCATTCTCATCACGGTCATCCTCTATGGCCGTATGATTGAGATTTATTGCACCGTGAGCATTGCGCCGATCCCGGTGGCTACGATGTCAAACCGGGAATGGGGCAGCATCGGCAACAACTACCTCAAAGCTCTGTTTGCACTGGCGTTCCAAGGATTCCTCATCATGATCTGCGTGGGCATTTACGCGGTGCTGATCAACAACATGATTATTGCGGCCAATATCCACTCCGCGCTCTTCTCGGTTGCAGCCTATACCGTGATCCTCTGCTTCTCTCTCTTCAAGACGGGAAGCCTCGCAAAATCACTGTTCAATGCCCACTAAGGAGGTTCGGATGAAGAAATACAGCATTATCTATGCCGACCCTCCGTGGCAATATCGCACCTACTCCAAGAAGGGACAGGGACGGTCAGCCGAGAGCCATTACCCCACAATGAGCATCGAAGACCTCAAGGCGCTGCCGGTGTCCCAGTTGGCTGACAAGGACTGTGCGCTCTTTCTTTGGATCACCTTTCCTTGTTTGCAGGAAGCCCTTGAACTCATTCAGGCATGGGGCTTTTCCTACAAGACGGTGGCCTTTGTGTGGGTCAAGCAAAACCGGAAGGCAGACTCGCTCTTTTGGGGAATGGGCTACTGGACAAGAGCAAATGCGGAGCTGTGTATCCTTGCCACGAAAGGCCACCCCAGACGGGCAAATCCCGGTGTGCATCAAGTGGTTCTGAGCCACATCGAACAGCACTCCAAAAAGCCGGAGGAAGTCCGTGACCGCATCGTCCGGCTGATGGGCGATCTACCCCGCATTGAACTCTTTGCCCGTCAGTCTCCCGAAGGCTGGGATGTATGGGGCAACGAAGTAGAATGCAGCATCAAACTTGGGAAGGAGGAATCCAATGGCATTTGTACCGGTCCCGAAGGATCTTAACCGTGTGAAGACCAAGGTCATGTTCAACCTGACCAGACGGCAGCTCATCTGTTTTGCTCTGGCGGCAGCAGTGGGAATGCCGGTCTTCTTCCTCGCAAAATCGAAACTGGAATTGTCGGCGGCAGCTATGGTCATGGTAGTGATCATGCTGCCTTTTATCTTCTTCGCCCTCTACGAAAAGGATGGTCAACCGGCTGAGAAAATCCTCGGCCATGTGGTCAAGACCATGTTTCTGAGGGACAGGGTGCGGCCTTATCGCACAGACAATCTCTACGCTGTCATTCAGCGTGAAATCAAGGAAAAGGAGGAATTGCAGATTGAACAATGCAGCCAGAAATCCGGCAAAGCCGAAAAAGGCGCTGAAAGACGGCAAGGTGTACGGCGACATTCTTTCCGCTGAGGAAAAGAAGCAGCTTGTCGCGCAGAAGAAAAAGCACAAGAAGAGCAAGAAAGTCCCCAAGTCTGCCCAGCAGACGATCCCCTATGTGGAGATGTGCCGGGATGGTGTCTGCAAGGTCAACGCCCGCCTGTACACCAAGACCATCCGGTTCAGTGACATCAACTACCAGCTTGCCCAGAACGAGGACAAGACCGCCATCTTCGAGAACTGGTGTGACTTCCTCAACTACTTTGACAGCTCCATTTTTGTTCAGCTTTCTTTTATCAACCAGCAGACGAACATTACGGAGTTCAAAAAGCAGATCAATATCCCGCCGCAGCAGGATGACTTCAACGACATTCGCACCGAGTATTCCGATATGCTGCAAGCCCAGCTCACCAAGGGAAACAATGGCCTACTCAAAAGAAAGTACATCACTTTTGGCATCGAGGCCGACTCCCTTCGCGCCGCAAAGCCCAAGCTGGAACGCATCGAGGCGGACATTCTCAACAATTTCAAGAGCCTCGGTGTGAAGACCGAGCCGCTGTCCGGCTACGAACGGCTGAAAGTGCTGCATGATGTGTTCAATCTGGACACCGGGGAGCCGTTCCGCTTCTCATTCGATATGGTTGCCCGGACAGGGCTGAGCAGTAAGGACTTCATCGCACCCACCTCCTTTGACTTCCGGGAGGGCAAGTGCTTCAAGATGGGCAAGACCATCGGCGCGGTTAGCTTCCTGCAAATTCTCGCGCCGGAGCTGAATGACCGGATGCTCGCGGACTTCCTTGATATGGACAGCAACATCACCGTCAACTTCCATATCCGCACCATCGATCAGGCGAAGGCCATCAAGAGCATTAAGATGAAGATCACCGACCTCGACAAGATGAAGATTGAGGAACAGAAAAAGGCTGTACGATCCGGCTACGATATGGAAATTATCCCGTCCGACCTTGCCACCTACGGCGGCGAGGCAAAGCGGCTGTTGCAGGATCTCCAGACGCGGAATGAACGCCTCTTCCTTGTCACCATTCTCATCATGAACACTGCCACCACCCGGCAGAAGCTTGAGAACGCAGTTTTCCAGACGGCCTCTATTGCCCAGAAGTACAACTGTGCGCTCAAGAGACTGGACTTCCAACAGGAAGAGGGGCTGATGTCCTCGCTGCCTATTGGCATCAATCAGGTGGAGATTGAACGCGCACTGACCACTTCCAGCACTGCGGTCTTCATCCCCTTCACCACACAGGAACTTTTTCAGAGCGGTGAGGCGCTGTATTACGGCCTGAACGCCCTGTCCAACAACATGATCATGGTTGACCGCAAGCAGCTCAAAAACCCCAACGGCCTTATTCTCGGCACACCCGGCAGCGGCAAATCCTTCTCCGCAAAGCGTGAGATGACCAACGCCTTTCTCATCACCGAGGATGACATCATCGTCTGTGACCCGGAAGCCGAGTATTATCCTCTTGTCCAGAAGCTCGGCGGTCAGGTCATCCGGGTATCGCCGGTCAGCCCGGATTACATCAATCCGCTGGACATCAACCTGAACTACTCCGAAGAGGAAAACCCGCTGACCCTCAAAAGTGACTTCATTCTCTCCATGTGTGAGCTGATTGTGGGCGGCAAGGAGGGCTTGCAGCCGGTGGAGAAGACCATCATTGACCGGAGCGTCCGCATGGTCTATCAGGATTTTCTCGCCGATCCCGTGCCGGAGAAAATGCCCATCCTCGAAGACCTCTACAATGTGCTGCGAGAGCAAAAGGAGCCGGAGGCACAGCGCATCGCCACTGCCCTTGAAATCTATGTCCACGGTTCGCTGAATGTTTTCAACCACCGTACCAATGTGGATGTCAACAACCGCTTCGTCTGCTACGACATCAAGGAGCTGGGCAAGCAGCTCAAGAAGCTGGGTATGCTCATCGTGCAGGATCAGGTCTGGAACCGGGTGACGGTCAACCGCGCCCAGCACAAGTCCACCCGCTACTACATGGATGAGTTCCATCTGCTGCTCAAGGAGGAACAGACAGCGGCTTATTCCGTGGAAATCTGGAAGCGGTTCCGTAAATGGGGCGGGATTCCCACCGGCATCACCCAGAATGTCAAGGATCTGCTGGCATCCAGAGAGATTGAGAACATTTTTGAAAACAGCGATTTTGTCTACCTCTTGAATCAGGCCAGCGGAGACCGGAAAATCCTCTCTGCTGCGCTGAACATCTCGCCCAGCCAGCAGAACTATGTGACCAACTCCAATGCCGGGGAAGGTCTAATCTTCTACGGCTCGACCATCGTCCCCTTCAAGGATGACTTCCCGAAGGACACTACACTCTACCGGTTGCTTACCACCAAACCCGAAGAAACAATCCAGAACTAAGGAGGATTTGCATAATGTACAAGATGATTGCCATTCCCGTCAAAACTGCTATCGAATACGGCGAGGACACCAACGCCATGTTTTCCCTGCTTTCGGAGCTGCGTGAAATGCTGATGACCGAAACCCGTCTCAAGAAGCACCACCGCCCCTACCTCCATCTGCGGGAGCAGATCGATGAAAAGGTCAAGGAGATCGCACCTGTTCTCACCAAGGTGGCTGTGGATATGCTGGCGCTGCGGTGCAGCGCCCTCCCCGTGGAGGACGATATGGACTGCGCTGGCTGCGTCTGCGAGGACTGCGAGGAAGACTGCCGGATGTGCAAAGACTCGCCCTGCTACGACGGTGACGGCGAAGCCCCGGAGGACGCGGAAGATACCGTCACCATTCCCAAAGAGAAGTACGACCTCATGGTGGAGGATCTGTTGACGATGGCAGAGCTGATCGACATGGTATCGGATATGCGCACCCGCGATGTGACTGCAATCCGCGAGCTTGCCAAATACATCCCCGGCTTTGCGGCCTTTGAGAAAAACCGCCTCTCTGTCTACCGTGATGCGGCGAAAGAGGCCGAGGAAATCATGGATCGCTGGGAGGATGTGCTGGACGAAGACGATGAGCCGGACGAGTATTTCTCCGACTGAATCTTCTCTGTGTCTGACAGAAAAGAGGTGAGTTCCATACAGCTTGACACAATCCATACCGGTGACTGCCTCGAAGTGCTGAGAACCCTCCCCAGTGAAAGCATCCACTGTTGCGTGACCTCCCCGCCGTATTACGCATTGCGGGATTATGGCATGGGCGGTCAGATTGGCAGAGAGGCATCACCGAAAGAATATATCTTGCGCCTGACCGAAGTATTTACCGAAGTCAGGCGCGTTCTGCGTTCCGATGGGACGCTCTGGCTGAACATCTCAGACACCTATGCCGGAAAGGGCAATCAGGGTGACTTTACAGACCCGAAAAATCCCAACGGCAGGAACGGTCAGACGGTTGCACTCAACAACAAGGTGGAGGGATGCAAGCCCAAGGATATGATCGGCATCCCGTGGATGCTGGCCTTTGCCCTCCGGGATTCCGGCTGGTATCTGCGCAACGACATCATCTGGATGAAGGAAAATCCCATGCCGGAGAGCGTGAAAGACCGCTGCGCTCGATGTTATGAGCATATCTTCCTGTTCTCCAAGTCCCGGAAGTATCACTTTGACCATCTGGCAATCTCAGAGCCGATTGCCCCCGGCACAGCAGAACGACTCAAGCGCGGCGTGAATGGCAGCAATAAATTTGGCAAGGCAATCCCCGGCCAAGTTCAGCCGCAGACCATCAATCGCTCTCGTGCGCATGGGGCAATCACCGACGCCGAGATCAAGCCCCTTCGCAACAAGCGGGATGTGTGGGTGATCAATACCGTTCCCTTCAAAGGCAGGCACTATGCCGCCTACCCGCCGAAGCTGGTGGAGACCTGTCTTCTGGCCGGATGTCCCGAAGGCGGTATCGTGCTGGACCCCTTCATGGGCAGCGGGACAACGGGTATGGTGGCAAGGCAGCTTGACCGGCATTTTGTCGGCATCGAGCTGAATCCCGCATTCACAGAAATGGCCTATCGCCGGATTGGAGGTGAAATCTGATGGAACATGAGCATCTGAAACCCAAGGACAAGGTGGTCACAAGGATGACCAGAGAAGGCGCGGTGGAAGAAAATCTGACAGAAAGCAGTTCGGAACGGATCTCCCAGCGCCTTCAAGAGCCGGAGCTGGTAAAGCCGCAGGAAATCCCTATGCAGCCCGAGCTTCCTGACGGTTCTGATGGGACAGCAAAGCTGCGTCAGACGATGGCAATGCGTTTTCAGGAGCAGCAGGAAGAGGCTGCGTCCGCTGCTGCGGCACCGGTTGCCGAAAGCGGTGTGTCCCCACCCACGGCATCCGCTTCCAGTTTTGCGTCTGTGGCGGTCAGTGAGGCTGTCCGGGGAACTTCCACCGTAGAGGAAGCGGATGGCAGTGCAATCCTTGGAGATGCGGCCAGAACTGCTGCGGATAGGCCGGAGTACGGAGATATTTCCGGTTTGGACGGAAAAATCCAGAGGCTTGAGCAAAAGTCCCGGAAGGCGCATGAGCGTCTGGATGCTGCCAGAGAGAAGCTGCCCACCCACAAGGTTCTCAGGAAAGAGCGTGTCTTCGATGAGAACACCGGCAAGGGGAAAACCCGCCTTTATTTTGAGGACGAGCTGACCGTTCCTAAAGGCAAAAGCAAGCTGCAATTTGAGGCTGACAAGTCCGTCCGCAAGGTTGGCGATACGCTGGCCTCCGGCATCCACGGAAAAATCCATGAAGTGGAACAGGAAAACGCAGGCGTAGAGGCCGCGCACAAGTCGGAGATCGCTGCGGAATCTGCCGTCCGGCATTACTCCCACCATAGGCAGAAGGCGGTCAACAAGCCCTATGAGAAGCTTTCCAAGCTGGAACACGAAGCCCAGACCGCCGACACAAAGCTGCACTACGCCAAGACCCAACAGGAACACCCTGAGATGAAGAAGCAGCGCGTGAACATGAACAAGCACTACCAGAAGCAGAGCATCAAGAAGGAATATGCTGCGGCTCGCAAAGCCGGGACACAGACGGCCAGTTCCGCGACGAAAACCACCGGCAAAAAGGCTGGTGAGAAGGTTGCAGATAAGGTGAAGAATTTCATCTCCAAGAACAAGAAGGTTTTCCTCTGGTTCGGTCTGGGGCTGATGGTTGTCCTCCTGCTCTCCGCTGGTATCAGCTCATGTACCGCGATGTTTGCTTCCACCGGCTCAGCGGTGATTGCCACCTCCTACCTCAGCGAAGACGAGGCCATGCTGGGAGCCGAGGCGCAGTATGTGGGCATGGAGGCAGAGCTTCAAGACTATCTGGACAATTACGAAAGCACCCACAGCTACGACGAGTATCACTTTGATCTGGACGAGATTGAGCATGACCCCTATGTGCTGATCTCCATCCTCTCTGCACTGCATGAGGGCGAGTTCACGCTTTCCGAGGTGCAAGGCACACTGGAAATGCTGTTTGAAAAGCAGTACATCCTCACCGAAGAGGTTGTGGTGGAGACCCGGTATCGTTGGGAAACGGAGTATGACAGCGAGGGCAATCCGTATCAAGTCCGCGTTCCCTATGACTACTACATCTGCTATGTCACGCTGGAAAACTTCGATCTCAGCCATGTGCCGGTGTACACCATGTCCGAAGACCAGCTCTCCATGTATTCGGCATATATGTCGGCACTGGGCAACCGGGAGGATTTGTTCCCAGGTTCCTCGTATGTGGATAAATACATCGAGAATCCGCCCGCCGACTACGATGTCCCGGCAGAATATCTGGATGATGCAACCTTTTCCGCCCTCCTGACCGAAGCGGAAAAATACCTCGGCTATCCCTATGTGTGGGGCGGAAGCAGCCCGGACACTTCCTTTGACTGTTCCGGTTTTGTCAGTTATGTGCTGACCAACAGCGGATTGGTCAACACCGGACGGCTGGGGGCGCAGGGACTCTATAACATCTGTACGCCCATTTCCAGTCCGCAGCCCGGTGATCTGGTCTTTTTCCAAGGGACTTATGACACCAGCGGCGTTTCCCATGTGGGAATTTATGTGGGCGATCAGGTCATGCTCCACTGCGGAGATCCCATCCAGTATACATCCCTCAACTCTTCTTACTGGCAGTCCCATTTTTATGCCTACGGAAGACCACCATATTGAGCGAAAGGAGAAGCGCATGAATCCCAAATACGAGAAGGTCTGCGCAGAAATTGCGAAGATTGAGAAGAAGGTCGAGGACCTTCAGGAACAGCTCAAGGAGCTGCGCAGCAAGAAAACGGAGATGGAAAACCTTGAGATCATCAATACTGTCCGGGCAATGGTCATGGACAAGGATCAGATTATGGCGTTCCTCTCCACCATGAAGGGCAGCGCAAAGCAGCCCGATATGACCGGAACGGAGGTATCTGACCATGCGTAAGAAAAAGGGATTTCGTCTTCTGACCGCACTGTTTCTGACCCTGATGCTGGTTTGCAGCCTGTCTGTGACCGCCTTCGCCGGAGCGGATGACACACCGCAGGAGCTTCCCGTCACCGGTGGAGCAGAGCCGGAAACAATCCCTGAGCCTGAGCCGGAGGAACCTGCTCCTGAGACCGAGCCGGAGGTTGAGCCGGAAGCTGCTGTTCCGGGAGAGGCGTACTATGACCCCGGCAATGCCTATACCCGCGATCTGCTCTATGACAAGGCCACAAACAAGCAGTTTCTCACCATTGAGACAAAGGCCGGGAACACCTTCTACATTGTCATTGACTACGATGCGCCCGTCAACGAAGACGAAGAGCAGTACCAGACCTACTTCCTGAACATGGTGGATGAAAACGATCTGCTTGCCCTGATGGATGATGAGGCAGCGGCAGAACTGACCACCTGTATCTGCGAGACCCGGTGCGAGGCCGGGGCAGTCAATACGGAGTGTCCCGTCTGTAAGACCAACATGAGTGAATGTACCGGCGCAGTACCGGAACCGGAAACGCCCCCTGAGCCGGAAGAGCCTGTGGAGGAAGAGCCGGATCAGAAGTCCAATGTCGGGCTGCTCATCGGTGTGATCGCCATTGTCGGCTTGGGCGGCGGTGCGTACTACTACTTCAAGTTCGTGCGCGGTAAGAAGGAACCGGACGAGGATCTGGATTTCTTCGACGATGACGGCTACGAGGAAGAGCCGTATATCAACGAGGACGAAGAGCCGGACATCGCGGAGGATGATGCAGAAAAGGAGGATGAACAGGTTTGATTCTTGTGGTCTCCGAGAAGCCGAGCGTCGCCCAGTCCATTGCCAAGGTGCTGGGCGCGTCCACACGCAGGGACGGCTATCTCGAAGGAAATAACTATTTTGTTTCGTGGTGCGTAGGTCATCTGGTAGGGCTTGCCGATGCAAGCGCCTACGATGAACGCTACGCCAAGTGGCGGTACTCCGATCTGCCCATCGTGCCGGAGGACTGGCTGTATGAAGTCTCCAAGGACAAAGAGAAACAGTTCGGTGTGCTGCGCGGCCTCATGAACGACAAGCGCGTCACCGAGCTGGTCTGCGCTACCGATGCAGGACGCGAGGGCGAGCTGATCTTCCGTCTGGTTTATTACAATGCCGGATGCACCAAGCCTTTCAAGCGTCTCTGGATCAGCTCCCTTGAAGATGCGGCCATCCGTGAAGGCTTTGCCCATCTGCGGGACAGCAAGGAGTATGACCGACTGTATGCAGCTGCGCTTGCCCGTTCCAAGGCGGACTGGATTGTGGGGATCAACGGCACCCGGCTGTTCTCCACCCTCTACCACAGACGGCTCATCGTCGGGCGCGTCCAGACTCCCACGCTGGCAATGCTGGTGGAGCGGGACGGAAAGATTGCCACCTTCCGCAAGGAAAAGTATTTCAATGTCCATGTGGCGCAGGATGGCTTTACCGCCGACATGGAGAAAATCAAAACCAAAGATGAGGCAAATGAGATTGCGGCGGCTTGTAGTCAAAAACAAGCCGCCGTTTCTTCTGTCCGCAGGGAAACCAAGTCCGCAAATCCGCCCAAGCTGTATGACCTGACCACCTTGCAGCGGGAAGCCAACCGCTACTACGGCTTCACCGCTCAGCAAACCCTTGAGCTGGTACAGTCCCTCTACGAGAAGAAACTGCTGACTTATCCCCGTACAGACAGTCAGTTCCTCACCGAAGATATGGAAGGCACTGCCCGTCTGGTCATCTCCATTGTCTGCCGGAAGCTGCCTCTGTTTATTGGCCTGTCTCACGAGCCGGACATTCAGCGCGTCATCAATAACGCCAAAGTCACTGACCACCACGCCATCATCCCCACTGTCCAGCTGGATACGCAGGACATCGGGGAACTTCCGCAGTCTGAGCAGAAAATCTTGTCCCTCATTGGAATGCGCCTTCTGGCGGCTACCGGCGAAAAGCACCTCTATGATGAGACCCGGATCACCGTCTTGTGTGAAGGATACGAGTTCAAAGCGAAGGGCAAAACCGTTGTGCAGGACGGATGGAAAGCTATCGAGATGCGATTCAGAGCGTCGGTGGACGGCAAGGAAAAGGACGAGCCGGAACAGGTTCTTCCCGACTTGCGTGAGGGTACGGTGTTGGAGTCCGTGACATCCAGTGTGACCGAGCATTTCACATCCCCGCCCAAAGCCTTTACGGAGGACACGCTTCTCTCGGCAATGGAGACGGCGGGAAATGAGGGCTTTGACGAGGATACCGAGAAGAAGGGTCTTGGCACTCCCGCTACCCGCGCCGGGATCATCGAAAAGCTGGTGAAAGGTGGTTTCGTGGAGCGCAAGGGCAAGTCCCTCGTCTCCACAAAGGACGGCAACAACCTTGTCTGTATCCTGCCGGAGCAGATCGCCTCGCCGTCCATGACCGCCCAATGGGAAAACACCCTGATGCAGATCGAGCGCGGTCAGGCCGAGGCTGATGTGTTCCTTGCGGATATCACCAAGATGACCGTGGAGATGGTCAATGCCTATCCGTTCCTCTCCGAAGCAGAGGCCAACCGGTTTGACTCTGGCCGGGAGTGCATCGGCAAATGCCCGCGCTGCGGTTCGCCAGTCTATGTGGGCAAGGGCAACTTTTTTTGTTCCAACCGCGACTGTGCCTTCTGTTTGTGGGAGGACAATAAGTTTTTTGCATCCAAGAAAAAGAAGCTGACCAAGAAGATTGCCAAGGAGCTGCTTGACAAGGGATGGTGTCGGGTAACAGGGCTTTATACACCGAAGAAGCCCCAGCTCTATGACGCGATCATCCGTCTGGATGACACAGGCGGCAAGTATGTCAGTTTCAGAATGGAGTTTGAGAAATAACCTACCCCAAGTATATTGCATCATGCAGCGGAGGCAAGGACAGTGTAGCCACCCTTCTTCTGGCGGCTCAGCACAACGAGCCGCTGGATGAGGCGGTGTTCAGCGAGGTGATGTTTGACCGACAGACCAGCGGCGAAGTGCCGGAGCATCGGGATTTCATTTACAACCGGCTCAAACCTTTCTGTGAAAAAGAGCTTGGCATCCCGTTTACGGTGCTTCGCGCCGGAAAGACCTATGAGGATGTATTCCACCACATCATCGTCCGTGGACCTCATCAGGGAGAGAAACGCGGCTTTGTCTGGCCGGGAATGTGCGCGGTCAACCGGGACTGCAAGGTTCCACCAATCCGAAAGTACAACGCCTCGCTCTCACCGGAAACCGTCAGCTATGTGGGTATCGCAGCAGACGAACCGGTGCGCCTTGCAAGGCTTGCCGGGACAAACAAGGTCAGTCTGCTGGACAAGTATGGCCTGACCGAAGCAGAGGCATACCGGCTTTGTGAGCAGAACGGCCTTCTCTCTCCGATCTATGCCCACTGCCGGAGAAATGGCTGCTGGTTTTGCCCGAACGCAAGCGACGCCGAGCTGCATCACATGATCTGTAACCATCCCGAACTCTTTGACCGGCTGATTGCATGGGAACAGGAAGAGAATGTGTTCCATCGCCAGTTGACCCGCAGGGAAACCCCGACTGAGGTAAAAGCTCGCCTGATGCAAAAGCCTCAGCCGGGGCTTTCTATTTGAAAACAGAAGATTGGAGGTTTGCTATGGCAGAAAATAAAAACGCCCAGCAAGTCCGTGAGATCACAGATAGGCTGGAACAGGGCATCAAGGAACTCTTTGAATCCGAGCGATTCAAGGAATATCTGCGCACCATGTCCAAGTTTTACAACTACTCCTTCAACAACACCCTGCTCATTGCCATGCAGAAACCGGAGGCAACTCTGATTGCCGGGTATACGGCATGGCAGCGTAACTTTGACCGCCATGTGATGAAGGGAGAGAAAGGCATCCGCATCCTCGCCCCTGCGCCCTACAAGGCCAAGGTGGAGAAGGAGAAGATCGACCCGAAGACCCAAAAGCCCATGCTGGACAAGGATGGAAAGCCCATCACCGAAACCGTGGAGGTCATGCGTCCGGCCTTTAAGGTGGTCAGCGTCTTTGATGTCTCTCAGACCGAAGGAAAAGAGCTGCCTGACATCGTGGTGGACGAGCTGACCGGCAGCGTGGAGAACTACGCTGCTTTTTTTGAAGCACTCCGGCAGGAATCGCCGGTTCCCATTGCATTTGAGGACATCTCCGGCGGTGCCAAGGGCTACTACCATCTGGAAGACCGGCGCATCGCCATTCAGGAGGGCATGAGCGAGGTGCAGACGGTAAAAACCGCAATCCATGAGATCGCCCATGCCAAGCTCCACGCTCTCGACCAACCGGAGGTGAAACCGGAGTGGAAAGTGGTCATGGTCAGCGAGGGCGGAACACGAAAAGAACTCATGACCGGCCTTGCCAGTGAGCAGGAGGCAAATGAAGCCGCCGAAAAGCTGGATTGGCGTTATGTGGACGAGAATCAGTTCGAGTGGCGGCTTGAGGTGGAAGAGGATGACACGCCTGTTCAGGAGGCCAAAAAAGACCGGCACACCAAGGAAGTGGAAGCTGAGTCGATTGCCTACACGGTCTGCCAGCGATACGGCATTGAGACCTCCGACTACTCCTTCGGCTACATCGCCGGTTGGTCTTCCGACAAGGAAACCAAGGAGCTGAAAGGCTCTTTGGAAACCATCCGCAGGACGGCGGCTGAAACGATAGAAAGCATTGACGGCAAGCTGAAAGTGCTGATGGCCGAGCAAGAGCAGGATTATGACCGGGAAAGCGATAAGGCCGCTGCGCCTGAGTCCGAAAGCAAAAGGGTTGCGGAACAGGTGTCGGCTGCAAATGAGGATAAGCCTTCTTATCGTGATGTACCGGTCTATCTTGAGACAGCAAATTACGCCTACGAAGCCGGTGAACTGGATCAATACCGCATTTCCCGCGACGCAAATATGGCTTGTGCGGAGGCAATCGAGGCGGCGATCAGTGCAAACTACGCTGACAACCGGCTTTCCTCGGAAGCTGCGTTATCCGATGTTCTTTCGCGTTTTTCCCCGGAGAGAGTGCAGTGCGTTCTCGCCAATACCATCCAGCAGAAAAACCACGACGGACGGATCTCGCCGCAGCTCAAGGACTGGGCAGATGCAATTTCTGTTCCCCCTGATGCCAAACCCGGATTTATCGTGGATAAGGTAAATCCCGGCCTTCTGAGTTTGTTCGCCGCTGCGTTCAGACAGCAAGCGGAGCTGGCTGACCGGGAGACCGACAAAGGACGCGACCCGGAAGTGGTGGCATGGGAGCGGGATGAAATCACTTCCTTCTCTGTGACGGTTCAGGAGGTCAAGCCGCCCATCGCCTCCCAGCCGGAGGAAGCCGCTGCGCCCAAGCCCCACCGTCTGACCCCGGAGGAAAAGAAAATCAAAGAAGCGGTGATGGACACGCTGAAAGCCCAGATTGCCCACAGCAACGATGGAATGTTGGCAACCTACCGTTCCTCGGATCAGTCTTTCAGGGTCATGATGGAATACAAGGTTCGGATTACCGGCAATACAGTCACCCAGAACGGCGAGCCGCTGTTTGCGATCCATCGCCGCCATTCCTCCCGCAAGACGCAGGGCTGCTATCGGGAGCTGACTCCGACGCTGGAATACATCCGCAAAGAGCAGAAGCAGGAGAAGCCCTCCATCCGCGATCAGCTCAAGGCGGCAAAGACACAGCCGGAGCGGAAAGCCCCCTCAAAAGCAAAAAAACATGAGATGGGATTGGAGTGATGGATGTGAAGAAGTACACCGATGTGGACATCCTTGCGGAGCTTTCCAAGTTGGTAGATGCCCATGTACGGCATTACAAGGAAGACTTCGAGTATGACCGCCGCACTATCATTCAGGCGGCAAAGGCCGAACTGCCGGAGGACAGGACGCTGATCTGGTTCTGCCGGGAGTGCGGGACACACTGCTTCCGGGAGAGCCAAGCCTTTATCCGGGATACCCGCGAACACACCACCCTCCGCTTCTACGCGGAGCAGTCCGGCGAGGACATTACCGCCCGTGTTGTGATTCCCAAGCAGCTCAAAGGCAAGAAGGTCATGGGCGATGTGTTTGAGGTCATTTTCAAAGACCTGGCATTCAAGGTGGCGCAGGACTCCATTGCCCCAGCCATGACCCGCATGACCTTTGCGGATGGGTTTGAGCAGGAGGTACCGTTCCACAAGAGCCTCCGGCAAGCAGAGCTGCTGGTGGAGGAACATGGCAAGATCACCGCAATCCATGTGATTCCCACGGACAAGGAGGCGCTGGCAGACCTTCTGGCACAGCAGAAGCATCGCCGGGAGCGGTTGCCCGGGGCGGCCAAGGGGGAAAAGCCTGCTCCGCTGCCGGTTGCCGATTATCGGCGCTATCAGGCCATCAAAGAGGCGCACCCCGCCGCGCTGGTCTGCTTCGCTCAGAATGGGTACTTTGAGCTGTACGGAGAGGATGCCCGAAGGGCTGCACCGCTGCTGGGCGCAAAGATTCTGGATAAGAAGCTGCGGGGACACACGCCGCTCCCCGTCACCGGCTTCAAGGAAGAGCTGTGGGTAGCTGCCTCTAAAAAGCTGTGGAAGGCCGGTGCGGATGTCCTGCTTCACAAAGACGGCGAGGTCTTCAAGGAGCTGAAAGCCGCCGACTATATTCCCATCGGCGCTGAGCTTGATGTGGCCGGTGTGTTGAGCCGGATTGACAAGGTGGATTTTGCCGCTGACCGGGTATTCCTCACCAACATGGAACAGCCGGAACGCCCCATCCGGTACACCGAGCCGGTAGAAGTAGTCCGAAGCTATGTGGAGGATGCGGGTCTTGCCGTTTACGAATCCGCCGCACGGAATGAGACCAAGGAGACCGCAAAACCGCGCAGCTCCATCCGGGACAAGCTGAGCGCAGCGAAGAAAGAACAACCGCCACGCAATGATGTACGGAAAAAGGCCAAAGAAAGGGGTATGGAATTATGATGTTCACCGTGGAAGAAACCAATTTCATGAGCTACTTCGACACTTCCAGCCGGGAGGCGCTGATCCACGATATGAAGACCACGCCTTTGAACGATCTGGATGACGAGATGGCCGAGATGCTGTACCGGATGGTGCAGCGCCTTGAGAGGATGACCGATGACGAGTTCGACGCTCTGTATATTGCGCCGGATGAACTGCTGGACTGAGGAAGGAGGAACACGATGCCCGTATTGGATGGAAACTTTGAAGCCTTTGTCACCAACCTTGGCAAGTACAACGAAGGGGCGCTGGTTGGTGAATGGGTGAAATTCCCCACGACCCAAGAGGAAATGCAGAAGGTGTTTGAGCGTATCGGGATCGGCTCGAAGGACGAGTTTGGTCAGGTGTACGAGGAATTGTTCATCACCGACTATGAGTGTCCGCTGCATGGTGTGTACGATATGCTGGGCGAGTATGAGAGCCTTGACAAGCTCAACTATCTTGCTGGCCGTCTCGAAGAGCTGGACAAGTGGGATCAGGAAAAGCTTGTTGCCATTATGGACAGCGGCTGTGATGAGGTTGGCGACATCGACGATCTCATCAACCTGACCTACAATCTGGACTGCTATGATTTCATCCCCGACATCCACGACGCATCGGATCTGGGCTATTACTATGTCCACGATGCCGGAATCTATGATGAGAAGGAGCTGGGGCCTCTGGCAAACTACATCGACTATGAACGCTTTGGCCGGGATGTGGCGATGGATGAAAACGGCAGATTTACCGATGAAGGCTATGTGCGCAACACCGGAGACCGCTGGAACCGGATGTACGACGGGAGCCGTGAAGACATCCCGGATGAATACCGCATCACCGGAGGCGGCGAAGCGGCTGAAAAGGAGGAAAAAATCCTTGCAGTGGTGATTGAGCCGGAGCAGAAACCGAAGATCCGGGAGATTGACGGAAGCCTTGAAGGGCTGCAATCGCTGGTGGGCGGCGACATTCAGGCGGTCTATCCCTATGCTGACCCAGTTGCGGTTATCTGCAATGAGGAAGGCAAGCTGATGGGTCTCCCCCTCAACCGCGCCCTGCGGGACGACGCCGGGGAAATCTACGACATTGTTGTTGGCACTTTTGCCGTTGTGGGCTTGACCGAGGACAGCTTTGGCTCCTTGGACAGCGCCCTTGCCCAGAAGTATGCGCAGCTCTTTGAACAGCCGGAACAGTTCGCCAAGCTTGGCGACCGGATTGTTGCCATCCCCATGCTCTCGGAAGAGCAGCGGCAACAGGCGGTCAAGGAGCAGAAGGACTTCGAAGTCAATATGGATACCACCGGCCTTGCAGTCTCCGGCCATGTAGGAACATGGCACACCATTGATCACCGGGAAATTGACGGCCACACCTTCTACCTGATGGAGCATGACAGCTTTGGAGACGAGGCCGCTTGCCTCATCGTGGATGAGCGCGGAAGGCTGACCGTGGAGGATGTCTACAATGGCTTCGATGAGCAGACGATGGATCTGCTGCATCAGGAGGTTATGCCGGTTGATAAGATGCCCGATCCCGGCATCTCTGTGGATGAGATGAAGGAGTACGGCTACGCATGGGGCGGGATGCTGCCCATGCGGGAAGAAGCCGCCGCTGAGGTGATGAAACATTGCACCGTCTTCCGCCTCTATGGGGACAACACTGAGGGACGGGTGCTGAATGCCAGCGAACTCAAGGATCATGCGGCAAAGGGTGGACTCTTCGGTGTGACGAAGGCGGAATGGGCTGATTTCCACGAGCGGGAGAATCCGCTCAAAGCTGCGGAGATGTCCACCGAGGATGACTACGGGATGATTGACGGAATCATCAACAATGGAGCGAAGGAGGACAAGGCTTCTGAAAAGGGTGGCAAGTCCTCCATCATGGACAGGCTCAAAGCGGCAAAAAGTGACCCTCCGAAGGAGAAGCCTACCCCCCAGAAAGAGCGCAAGCCGGAGCGTGACTTATGAGCCGGAGCAACAAGTGGAAGCAGGAGTGGGCATTCTTCTTGGATGCGGATGGTCGGCGCAAATACAATGACCTGTGCTGCCGCTGTATCCATCCCTGCAAGCAGAGCTTCCGCGTTGTGGTCGTAAGCTGTCCCCATTACAGCTCGAAGCGAGCGGAAGAGATTTGCTGTAAGAATAAAGGTTGAAAAAGCCGCTTTTTATCCTCTCTGAGCCACGAGAAGGGACTACCCTGTATGATTTCCCTTACGCCCTCATACAGCTATTACAGGCGGGGAAATTGCCGTTTTTCGACATATCTCTCCTGACCATCACATGATCACCAGAGCCTCAGCTGATGCCCGAATGTCGGGAGTCAGCTGGGGCATTCTTTTTTTACCCGAAATCATTCTTTAGAATTAGCAGTCGTTCTTCGGCTTCTGTATGGATTTTAACATCCCCTTTATACTATCTTTAGTGCAAAATCAGGTTCTAAAGAAGGGGGTGAGACGATGGATGTAAAGGCAGTTGGACAACGGATCAAAGCTGCAAGAGAAAGAAAGAATATGACGCAAGAAGATCTTGCCGCTCTCATTGACATCAGTCCGGCACATATCAGCGTCATCGAACGCGGCACGAAGATTCCACGGATAGACACTTTCGTTGCAATCGCAAATGCGCTTGGTGTATCTGCGGACGAGTTGCTGGTAGATGTGGTTGATCATGCAACAAGTGGCGTGGCTTCTGAGCTTTCTGCCACCATCGAGGAACTCCCGCGAGAAGAGAAGATGCGGGTATTGAAAGTTATCTCTGCATTGATTGATAGATGAGCGTGGAAGGGCAATTTGCTCTTCCGCGCTTTTTTCTTTTCTCTGTCGGGATTCTTGCTTTTTCGACATTCTATCGGTGCTATACTTGCGCTAAAGAACGAGAACAAAATCTAAAGGTGGAGGAAAAGCAATGAAAAATTTTGAAGAGATTCTTGCGGAAATTGCCCGTGAGAATGGAACGACACCGGAGGATGTACTGCACGAAATGCAGCTGGCGATTGATGATGCTTATGATCACCACGGCAAGGAAGCACAGCCCTTGTGGGACATGATGACCTTCAAGGGAGACAGACCAACACCGGAAGAGTTTGTCTTACAGATAGCAATGATGTTGGAGAACGGAACCGGGCTGATTCACTAAGACAAGGCTCCCTGCGGGTATGCAAGGGAGCTTTGCTTTTTAATTGCATCTCATTTGTGCTTGAACGACAAAACCACTTCGCCGTCCGGTGCAATAGACATCTGCATGGTTTTGATGTGCTGCGACATGAACTGTTTCTTTTCCGCTTCGCTCATCTCAATGCGGGTCGCTTTCAGGGCAGCGGAAAACATATCATTGACATTGAGATGGACTGCGCTGTCAATATAGCGGTACATCTCCTTGATGAGTGCGCCAAATTTCAAGTCCTCAGCGTTTCCAGAGTAGAAGTCATCTATGTAGCAGTAGAAGATGCCAGTATTGACCAGTGCGGCTTTCAAATCCGGGCCGCTCTTTTCATGTTCAATCATCATGAGGAAACGAGCGTCCGGCAGCGAGGAAATCAGGCCCCAGTAGTCGGAGTCGCTGGAAACGATGATGAAGGAATCCACTTTGTTGATATAATGCTCCTGACAGGCTCTCGCCGTCAGCTTGATGTCAACAAGGGATTTGCTCTCTTTGACACGCTCAATCAGGATATGCTCCACCGGTATCTTGGTGAAATCTTCAAGGATTCGCCATGCGGAAGCGGTGTGAATATCATCGAAGAGAATGATGTTGGATATTTTCTGTGTGTACTTATAGTCGAGGTTCTTCAGGACAGCACACAACTTATACGGATCCGAGTTTTCGCAATCAACAACCACCACCGCTTTTTCGCTGCCCTCTATGTATTCATAGATACTGCCTTTGACATAGCTGCTGACATCGGATACCTTGCTGAACTCATGGAAATAATCATTGTGCCATCGGTACAGCAGCACCGCAAATTTTTTGTCATTGTAGAGGATGTTGCCTTCATCCAGCGGCACCCAGTTGATATACACCTGATAGGGATAATAGGAGCGGTTGGTGTAATAGAGGGAAGCCGCCTGTCTGGTTCCTTCCTCCTTCAAGCCGTTGGGCATGATAAAGAGGTCTTTGATGTAGTCCCAGTTGATCCAGAGCGGAAACAGCTTCTTGCAGTTATTGATTCGGTCTGAAATCAGCCGGTTGATCTCGATGATGTGGTGCGCAAGCTTTGTGCTGGTTTTCTTGACAAAATTTATCCCGTCCGCACTCAGTTGTCGCATACTGTCATCTGGCACATACTCAGGCATGGAGAGGATTGTCCGATAATCCGTCCGCATTGCTCCGTTGATGTGCCGGAAGTTCCGTTCAATAGCGGTTCGTACAATGCAAAGGTTACGGACAATGCGAGCAGCCTTGTCCGTTTCCAGTCGTTCATAAACTTCCATTTGAGGCGATTCGTGCTCATTTTCAAATATGTGGCGTGGGACACCAATCAGATAGGCCACCTTGGAAACCAGCTCGTAGGTGCTATCTTTGTATATGAATTTATCTTCATTGGCGATAGCAGCACCAACAGGCTCTTGGATTTCCATGTGAGATTACCCCTCTGTTTCGTTATGTGCAGCCGGAAGGCTCTCATAAAACTTTCTGAGCATATCAAGGCTTTTTGTTCGGTTTTTAATGGGAAGGGATGTCCATGCGATGTCATGGTATCTCTCTGCCGGATCATCTCTTAATCTGGGGTCTATAATACAGACAATCCCTGTGTCCGTGAAATTTCGAATCAACCGCCCGATCCCTTGTTTGAGCTTAATAACCATTTCCGGTACATTCACATCCATCAAGGCATCCTTTGCGATAGACGCTTTATAATTGATAATGGGGTCAGGAACAGGAAACGGAAGACGGAAGATGACCACATTGGAAAGGCTTTTCCCTTCGATGCTGATACCTTCCCAGTATGCGCCAGTTCCAAGCAACACTGAGTTGGTGTTTTCCTTGAACTCGTTGAGAACTTGATCCTGAGATGAGCCGGGCTGCTGCATCAGAACTTTATACGGCAATTCCTTCTGGCTCAGGATGGAATAAACCTCTTCCATGTCAGCCTTAGCAGTGAAGAGAACCAGAGCTTTGCCACCGGAGATGTCAAGAACTTCGAGCAACCGCTGCACCCCTTGTTCTATAAATGCCTCATGTTCTTTGGTGGGATGCGGCAGGTCGTCGCAGTAGTAAATCATAGAATGCTCGTCATAGGGATAGGGAGAGGGTTTCGGCTCGGATAAGCAGCCATGTTCATCAGTGGGGAATCCAGTGTTGCGGATGAAATAGGCATACCGCTTTTCCAGACTGCCCTCATTGGCATTTGTCAGAGTGGCCGAAGTCAGAATCGTCCGGGCATCTCCGCTAAAATACAGGCGATTGGTGATCTCTCTGGTATTCTTCGGACAGTAGACAAACTCGGCTTGACTTCCTTTGCGTTCAATCCAGAGAAGGTAGTCATCCAATTCCTCAATCATCTCAGCAAGGCTTTCACTTAGCTCATCCAGTTCATCCGATGCGGCAGTTGACCGGCCATTATTATCAAAGGTAGCATAGAGCTGGATGCTGAGAGCTGCGCTTTTGATTGCGTCGCACATGGATTTCAGCAGACTGATAGATTCTGCACTGCCGTCAAAGAAGAAACGCTCTGCATAGCGCATATCCTGCCGTGCATCACTGATCTGCTGCTGCATCTGCGCCTTGAGGGAATCAAAGAATGTACGAATTGCCTTTTGCGCTTCGCCGGTTTCCCTATATACATTCTGCCTGTCTGAGGATCTCACTTCATTGGTCGCACTTTTGATCAGGCCAAGGATTTTGGACTGATTCACACGCTCTGTCGTTGCGCTGCGCACCTTGTCATCTAAGTTGTGCGCCTCGTCCACAACAATCAAAGCAGCTTCTCGGTTGATTAAACCGTCCTGTCCGCGCCGCAGCTGACGAAGGTGTGCGGTCAAAAAATCCTGATTACAGAGTACAATCCCATCAATATATTTTAGTTTAGAGCGGATGGCGTAATAAAGGCATTTCTTTTCGCAGGAACCGCAAGACCGCATACTAAACCTTTGGATATTTACCTTGTCCCAGACACTTTGCGGTAAAGAATCTGGAAATTGCTTGCGCTCCTGAAAGCCTTGCTCAATCCCATCAGAAAGTTCTTTTGGAATGTCGGCATCCTCCGTACTCAGGTATTCATCTGCTCGCTTATGGCAAAGATAGTGCGTCTGGCCTTTCGCCAGAATGACCTCTGGGTTCGTGTTCAGAAGGGGCATAACATCATGTATATCTTTCCACAGCTGCTCCTGGAGGGCTATCGTAGAGGTGGCAACAATCACCGGCTTTTTCAGTTTTTTGTTATATAGAAGGACAGGCACCAAGTAGCCAAAAGACTTTCCGATCCCGACACCGGCCTCAACAGCAAAGTGTTGGTTACGGATCAGAGCATCAACAATCTCGAAAGACATATCTTGCTGGCCTTCCCGCATTTCAAAACCATGCTCAGGGGCGACATCCCAGAAAAAGTCCGTGACGGACTTGCCAATCGCTTGCAGATCGGCTTTGCGTCTTGTTTCTTGCTGCTCAGGAGAATTGAAACCGAAATAAAAACTCAAACTATGTACCTCCGTATGCCACCGTTTACATCTGGTCACCTGTTATGCTATAAGCTTCCGTCCCCCTTGTTGCCGCCAAATTCGCAGCCATGCTGATGACCATGCCCGTAATACCAGCGGCCATAGCGGTAGCCATAGTGCGGCGGACAGTTTGCGCAATCACCGGTGCAATGCCCCGGATGAGCGGCATGGGGGGATGTAAGTGCGCCAGCAATTCCAATCCCCGCAAACAACTTTGTAAAGAAGCCAATTTTAGGCACGGCTGGGATCGCCTCGTCGGACACGGTGCCGTCCTGCGCGTAATCTTCGGTTCCGTCATCAAACAGCTTCACATGGTTTCGTGTAGCGGCTCGCTCCAACACATCGTCATCTACAATCCCCCAAAGATCCTCTAACTGCTCTTGGGTAAAGGAACATTTTGCGGAGTCCAAAAGGACATTCATAGCCTCTTGATTGCAGCAGCCTGAGAGGTCGTATATCTCTTCCGGCGTGAACTGAACACCGTAGGCCACGGCCTTCTTGATGAGCCGGGATGCAGCTGCCTCATCCATATATTCCTGCGCAACTTCTGCAACCTCAGAGGATGCTCCAAATGAAGTCAGAGAGGACATCTTGCGGATTTGTGTACTCGTAGCCCAGTCGTAGAACTTTTCGTAATATTGATCCCAGTCCAAGTCTGACTCCTTTCGAGTGATTGCTCTAATAATATTCCTTGAGTTTTTTCGCTTTTGATGGATGTCTTAGTTTGCGGAGTGCTTTCCCCTCGATTTGACGGATTCTCTCACGGGTGACATTAAACTCAGCGCCCACTTCTTCAAGTGTTCGTTCGTGTCCATCGAACCCATATCTTAAACGGAGAACTCTTTCCTCTTTTGGTGTTAGTTTGCTTAGAACAGAAGCGACTTCCTCTTTAAGAGCATTCTTTTGAACAGTGGACAGTGCATCTTCATCAGAGAGAATGGTTTCTTCGGAGAGATTGCTTAATAATGTGTCAATAAGTGTGTCTCTGGGAGTGTCTTCCTCATCGTAATTCTCAAATAATTCAAGAAGATCCTCAATTTGGGCATCGGGTATCATTTGGTCAAGGATCTTTTTTGCTTCATCCGGAGAGCATTCGATTTTTTCTTGAACCATCGAAATGGTATAAGCGCATTCATTCAACCGCTCACAACCTATGCAATCGTGCGCTTTCAGCACGGGGTACATAGCGAAATATCCCTCTTTCTGGTGAACGGGATAATAAATTAAAGGTCGCTGTGTACTTTGTACACGAGAAATGTTTTGAATCATCCAGAGAGATGCGTATGAAGCAAACGCTCCTGATGTATCGGGATCATATTTATCAACCGCAATCACAAGCCCAATACAAGCATATCCTATGGCATCTTCTATGTCCATATCATATGTTTCCGCTCTCTGCAATGCCACTCGCAAAGCTAATCTCAAGTGCATTTCAATCATTCGTTCTCGTGCATATGCATTGCCATCAACAATTTGATATTTGAGTTGCCTGATTTCCCCCCTTTGTGGAGGTATCACCATTCTCACATAAGATACGAAGGATTCAAGAGAAGGACTCAGTTCGATGATGCGAGTATATACTGCATCATAATCACTCTGTGCAAAATCATCGAAATCATCTTCATCGGAAGGAACATTACGAGTAGGTGCTTCGCTATAAACGAGGATTCCGCGAGTTGTAATAGAGTTGCTGAGCCAATCAAAGTCTTGAATAGGGAGGGAATATTCGTCAGCACAGTCCATGATATTATCAAATGTCACATAGCCCTGCTTTTCGGCAAGCTCTATCAGTTTTTCATATGCCGTTTGACGGTTTTCCATCCCTATTCACCACATTTCACTTAGAACAAAGCTTCAAAATATCGTCACTTGATATTTCATCGTTGAACTTCTCTTGAAACTCTTCAATAAAGTCATAAAGTCTTGTTACATACTCATCCGGCGATGATACTCCCTCAATAAGTTTTTCGTAAAGAACATCTACGCCGCCGCGAACATAACTGTCAAAACGAGCTTCATCATCAGGATTTTCTCCCATGTGCTTAAATGCCTTGTCGATTCGCTCATCTTCGTTAGGCTCATAATCTTTGTCAAGCAACATGATCAATCTAAAATTGAATTGGAGTTCTTCCTGAGAATAGATAACACGATCGCCCATAACATTTTGGTTGTAGATCTGATTTGTCTCAGGATTCCGAGTATCATCTTGCTCGGCAGTTCTGCCATAGAGGAAACCGACTAACGGAGCATTTGCGTACACATCAACATTCCGATCAAATAACTTGGCTTTACTGTTGCTGTCAAAGACGCTTGTTAAAGCATCTACACGAACAGCGTGTCTGCCACGAAAGCGATATTGTTTATCAAACATTTGCCCACCCCCTTACACCAACACAGTTTCAAATTCGTTTTTCTTATCAAAGTAATGCCGACAGCCGATCTTGTCGCCCATGTACTCTTCTGCAAGTTCACCATCAGTATCCTTGATAAAGATAATAACCTGCTCCGCTGTATTGGGAAGCGCCTCACAAACAGTCTTGATACGCCGCTTATCGAAAGCAGATAGGGGAGCATCCATCACCAGAGGATAAGGTTCAGAAGACAGGAGCTTGGCATCATCATCCGAAGCGTTTCTGTTATCACGAGCCATCTTTATAATGCCGGTGATGAAGGCAAAAATTACCGAGATGCTTTGAGCGGTGGATGTTTCGACATCCCCATCATAGTCATTTGCATATACAGAAATATGATATTTCTCATCAATGGTTAAGTATAATCCACCTTCATAAATCTGCTTGAATATTTCGTTGATGGTAGTCTCCAATTTGCTGCGGATTTCAGCCTCGCTGGTGGCATAAACTTCAAGAAGTTCTTGGTAAATGCGTTCGGCGTATGCTTTGTAGATCTCAATCTTCTTGTTTTTATCATCCAACAAGGTAAGATTACGACGCTCTGTGTCTGCTCGTTCAGCCTCAGACTCATAACCGCCTTTTCTTAAAAGGATACGGTCCTTTTCGGCTCCACTTTCTCTGATAACTTTGTCGCACAGTTGAATCTCACTGTTGATTGCCCGGACTTTGCTCCGAACATCTCCACCGCTAAGTTTCCCTTCGATAGTATGTAGTTCATCTTGAAGATCAGTGACTTCTTCATCCTGCTGGCTTATCACAGCAAGATTATCACTTATATGGGAAAACAAATCCTGCTGAGCGTTGGCACGGCGCTTAGCTTCTTTTTTGAAGTCGCTAATCATATTGCTGATGGACTGAGGGGGCAAAAAGTCGATAAGCGCCTTAACTTTAGTGTATGGCACTGAGCCTTCATCCAAATGTGTCCCGCAAATACAGACTTTCTGGTTCAGCAAATATTCAATAGTCTTTGCGTGCATATACGGAATGTCCTTGCCAGTGAAGTCTCTGTCGGACAGAAGATCAAGTGCGCGAGACATCAGTGCAACCGAGAAGAAGGAACTCATGTTGCTGTTAAAGTCCTTGCAAATTGCTTTAACAACATTTGCTTTAGAGTCCTTCGCTCTTGCTATCTTTTGGATAAGCCGTTCCTTTTGGCGTTGTAATTCTTCACCTTCTGCGTACTGCTTGATTTCCTCAGTCTTTTCAGCCTTCCGCGCACTTGCTTGCTCGATTTGACCTTCCAGTTCTTCCAATCTTGCATCAATTTTAGCTATTTCAGATTTGCATCGTTCGATAGTCTGAGTGTACTCTTGTATTTTTGAGTTGCTGTGGGAGTCATAGCTACTCTCATAACTGCCGATAACGCCAAGTCTGGATTTCGGATTAAAATGTTGAATAGCACTGTACATAGCATTCAATCCAAGAAGCCCTTTTACTGCTTCTGCAAAGTCAGTGGCTTTCTTTCCGGTTGAAATGTCTTTACTCATCTTCTCGATTCTTTCGCCGTCAAAGAAGAAATATCTGGACAATTCTTTCGGGAGGATTCCTTTAACTTCACTTTCACATTGCGATTTTTTGACATAGGATGTATTGCCATTTGCGTCTTTAATTGCAATATCGAAGACCGTATTATCGCCCTTGACACGATTTGAGTAGTCTTTACGGTAAGTCTGCTCCCGCATGAGCGTATAATTTACAGTTCCGTGACGCAGCTTGAGAATGACTTGAACTTTGCTTTCTTGACCTGGTTTCATCTCCGCTGCGACAAGTTTGTTAAGCATATTCTTATCGGAAAACTCTGTCTCTCCATACATACACCAAAAGAATGCTTGGGCGAAGGTTGTTTTACCCGTGCCATTTTCACCAATTATGATCGTGACATTTTTCCCGTTATCGCCCTGTGCAAAGTCGATGGATTCATGACGGAACTGTCTAAAGTTTTCCAGTGTTATCGATTCGAGTAACATTGCGCTTCCTCCTCGATCTGCTTCTTAATCCATGCGACCATCTGCTGATCGGTCATAGCCCTTGTTTTGAGATTCTGGTTTTCTTGAAGGATGATTTTGCGTTTCAGGCGCTCAACAGCCTTCTCGTTTATCTCAATCTGTTCCATACTCGAAACCACCTTCCTCCGATTCTTCGTCGGTAATATGATATGCCTCCTGAATATCCCAGATCAAGTTGTTTGCGTCCATTGAGTTCTGAGATAAGCGTCCAAATTCTTTTATCCTTGCCAGTTCATTCTTCACAAGGGTTAGATCTCTTTGAGCCTGTTCAGTTGTTAGCGATGACACTGAATCAAGAGGTCGGGGCAAGGTCACAAAGTCATAAATCACTGCATAAGGTTTGTTTGGCGCTTTCCTTAGTACACGCCCCCGACGCTGAATATACTCTTTGGGATTTGTAGTGCTTGCCAAGATAAAAGCAGTCCGAATACCAGGAATATTGACGCCTTCATCCAAGCACTTGATCGCCACTATTGCTTGAAGCCGATCTCCACGCTGGAATTGCTCCTTGATTGCTGCTCTCGTTTCCATATTTTCTCTGGATGTAAATTGAGCTACATCCATACCAAACTCATTACCGAGAATACGAGTTACTGCCTCGATTTGCCGAATATCTCCTGTATCAGAGGATGTATAATCGGCGTTCTCGTCCAACACATTGGTTGCACCACAGTACACCAGTATATTATTGTCGTGAATATAAGGTCTGATCTCTTCCCTGAGAGCATCAAGCTTTTCAGACGCACCAGCTACAATCCTTGCCCGTTTCAGTGCCAGAATCTCGCCATGCCTGTTGAGTTTATACTTTCCATTTTTACCTTTAATGACGCACTTCGACATTTCATAGGATAATTGCTCATAAGCTGTAAGTTCGTCATCATTTAGGTGAACAACAACAGGATAATATTTATACGGTGTGAGCTTATCTTCTTCTATTGCTCGATCCAAAGAATACTCAATGCACTTTTTCCCAAAGAAGGCATATAGGAGCGCGGTGCCTTCCTCATCGCGATGCCTTTCAAGGGTAGCCGACAGAGCCAACCGGTATGTAAAACGATCGTCTAATAATCTTGCGTAGGAAGCTGCACCGAAATTATGTGCTTCGTCAACGACAAGCAAGACGGGTAAATGTATTTTACTTATTTGTTCCTGAACATAACTATTCGTGAATGTAGCATTAGTACATACAAAACAGAAGAAACTTTTGTCTACTCGAATCTTCTGGTCCCTCACAGCTTTCGATAATCGTTGTTTCCAGTCTTTCTGTGGTGAGCTGCTATATCCGATGATGGGCTTCATATTAAAGCGGACAATATCTTCTACCCATTGCTCAACAAGATGCTGATAAGGGCAAACGATTACAACTGCAAGTTTGTCGTTCAAGTCTTCGGAAAGCTTTGAAATTGCACCAAGTCCGGTAAATGTCTTGCCTGTACCTGTTGCCATATCAAATATACCGTGATAATTTTCTCCTACCCACGAAGCAATAGCCTCTTTTTGATAATCATGTAAAGAGATATTTTCAGGTATGCGGGGTCCTATGGCTCTCGTTACGATTTCAATATTTCCGTCTTTCAGTGTGCGAATCTTTGAATCTTTCGATGGAAACTGCTCCTTATCCAAGTCAAAGTTTGGCGGGGACCTCCTGTATTTATCAATAAGAGCTTGTGATATGCTGGGAAACTCCAAGACTTTGATGTTAGGTTCACTGTCATTCCAAATAGAGAAAAATGCGTTCTCTTTTAGCCTTACGCGGTCAGTTTCGTTTTGATCGCCCCAGCTTCTAAAAACATCTATTGTTTCGTAATTGATGGACATTGCAGTTGCAGATTCGTTCATCGATCCGGAGAAGGCTACAATATTTCCTTCACCGTCTTCGATAAGTCCCATTTTTTCATGGTACATTCCAATACCGTTTTTCCCCTCTGTGTATGCAATGCGAATGTCCAAAATCCCATCTGCAATCAGGCAAGCAAGAAGATTGAGTCTCTGCATGGAATAGTAATCAACTTGCTCCCCGGTTATTTGGCGCAGAATAGCCCTTTCGATAATGCTGTTGCGTTCTGCATAACCCTTCTGAATGGCTTCTATATCTTCATCAGAGAGGTACGGAGAAGCAACAATCTGTATTTTACCTCCATTTGAAGCCATAGTTGCTATTCCTTTTGTGATCTCTACAAGAGAGGACGAAGAAAAGAAACCGACTGCTCTTTTGTAGACCTTTGCCTGTTCCAGCAATGGGATATAGAACTCTTGAACAACATTGTCTATAAGGGAACGATATTCATTTTTTACACTAACATCCTGTAAGCTCATGATGCGATCTCCTTATAGATTATCATTGATGTCATCAAGTGCTTCTCTCAAAACATCAAAGTCCTCGTCAGTTGTAAAGCAGTTCACACTAAACCGTACCGTTCCTGCTGGGAAGGTATTAAGGAACCTATGCGCAGCAGGGGCGCACTGCAATCCAGTACGAACTGAAATGTTTCTTTCGCTGAATAACTGTCCTGCGGTGTCACTGCTTATGTCATTAAGCACACAAGAGACAATTCCGACATAATCTCGTCCGTCACAGTTTCCAACAACAGAAATAAAGTCATATTCGTTCAGGATCTCAATTAGTCTTGCTCTGTTTTTCAACTCTGCTGCGGCAAGATTGTTTATTCCCTGTTGCAATATCCATTTAACTGACGCATTTAGTCCAACTACTCCAATGGTGTTCATCGTACCAAATTCAAATCTCTCTGGTAACGATCCCGGCATATCTTGATTTGCAGAATCGAACCCTGTTCCTCCAAAGAAAACCGGTTCAAGGTCAATGGTTGGTTTCATTACAAACCCTGATATACCAGTCGGACCCAGCAGAGTTTTGTGACCAGCGAATACCACAAAATCAAAAATGTCTTTCCCAATATCACAGTCAACAAGACCTGCTGTTTGAGCCATATCCAAAAGAGTAAGCGAGTGAAACTCTTTTGCAAGCGTAAATATTTCCTCGACCGGTGCAACTAGACCAATCACATTACTTGCGTGACTGACTATGACTAAATCAGGCTTCGTATTCTCAAACTGAAATCTGATCCGTTGAATATCATAGCAAAGATCCTTGTTTACCGTTAATTCAACTACCTTAACCAAACCCTTCGTTTCATAATGGTGAAGGGTGCGCGTTACCGCATTGTGTTCAAAGGGGCTTATGTATATGTTCCTTGCGCCTTTTTCGATAATTCCCTGAATGATAATGTTAAGAGAGATGGTAGCTGATGGCTCAAAGATAACCTGTTTTGCAGGACAATGAAGAAGTTGTTGGAGGGCAGCCCTTGTATCGTCAACTATGCTCTTTACGGAACTTGAAAATCCATAGTTGCCCCGTCCAAAGCTGCCACCGGTATGACGCTGAAACTGATCCATACTCTGATAAACGATTTCAGGTTTCGGGTAAGTAGTTGCAGCATTATCAAAGTAAGCCATCAGCTCACCTCCTTAACATAGTTTTTGCAATATTTCCATGATGATCTGACGCTTTTCCTGTTCCGAAATGGCGTGTCCCATGGAATCCAACGATTGAGTGATTTGGTTGTAGAGAAGTTTGCCACGATTGCTGTATGCTACTCGTTCAAAACTCTTAGTAGTGGCGGATCCATCAGCATTTACAAATGTTACCTTGTAGTTAGAAGAATCAGCGCTTTCTTGTACAGCTTCGCCTTCATAGCTTTCAGCGGTTTGCTTATATTGTTGGAGTTTGTTGGTGAATGTCTTGCAAGTGCCATCATCCCAGTCTTCAATCCTCAAGCCGGTCGAAGCTTTTGCAAGACGGACAATGAAAGAATCTTCATCGTTCGTGACAGTCCTAAACAAGACAAGGCATTTATCCGTGCCATCAGCAAAGATATGATTGAATACGGAAGGACTTAGCGAGTCACACCACTCCTTAATGGTAGATGCTAAGGACATTTTATTAGCCTGTGGCTCGTTCTGAGGCAGCATGAAAATCTCTTTGGTCTGAGCAATCAGAGACTTCTTCAAATCAGAAATAAGTCTGTCAATGAAGTTTTTCGATGCAATAATATTTTCTGCCAATCCAGCCGAAAAAGTCTCAGCATATCCGTATGCTTTGGGAAGCTTATCGAAAAGCAGTTCGTAGCTACTCGTATTTTGCTTCAATAGCTTTAACAATGACAAATGCCTGCTATCAATTTTTTTCCCGTTAGGCTGACATTTGATTTCTTTCGCATACTTTGGCAGAGACATCACCCAGCGCCTCATTGCATTTGCGATGTAATCGTATGTGTTTGCACCTTTTTCTGCATCTATGATATGATTTGCAAATGCTTGAGCCAACAGCTCTACAAAGTTCTCCTTTTCAGGGTCCCAGTCAAGATAAGATAGGGAGAAAGATTTGGGATCGGCATTGATTTGGAGAAGAACATCTGCTGATGTAGGAACTTGTCCAAACTTATCCAATATCACGACTTGTTGTTTGTACTCATGGAGGACAACAGCTAAGTAAATCGGAATCAAGCCCTTGCGTAATCCAATATGATGCTCTGGAAGAGTAAGAGTATCGTACAGGACATCAAATCCAATTCGCTCATTATGTCTTGCACTCAGGACAAAGTTCTCGATGGTTTCTAACATATTTGCAAGGTTAGGATCGCCCGGACGCAAGTCAAGCGATGGCATTCCTCCTTGCTCCACCAATATACCTGTTCTGAGCAATGTGCTTCGCATGATAGAAACCTCTTGCCCAGTACCAGAAAGTCCCAAGTTGGCTTCAAGTTGGTTACGGAGCAGTGCAGCAACTAACTTACTCCGGCTATTGCTTGCAATATTTGTGATGACATCTCTATTTACTGCCTCATTGCAAATAATTGGGGTGAGGGAGTAAACATCATCACATATGTCAGCCATTAGTTCTGTTAGAGCAGCTTTCCGTTGTATATTGCGAATCCTGCCATTGAAAATATAGCTTGCCTTGTATTTTTCAGGGTGTGTATAAATAGACATAAAGTTACTAATCACTTCACGCAAATCTTCATACACAACATCGTACTCATCGAACAATACTGGATCGTCAGAAGCAGTCTCTCGCAGGAAAGAAACAGCTTCATATTCATGCGCAGCCTCGTCAATGCTTGTGAAATGATTAGGCAAAATAAAGATATGCCTATCACATTCTCTGCTTGTATCGAGGAGGATTTCCTTTAATTTTTTTATGGAGTCCTCACTATGTGGGATGATAGCGTAAATCACGCCATCTGCATCAATGGATTCGCTCTTAATAACCCAGTTTGTATCGGGTCTTACCTCGCTTTCGTCAATGAACACAAAAGAGAAGAAGCGAGTCATCTCTCGGTCATCGTTGTATCGGGAAGGATACATATAGTTGTCGAAGTTCGAGGCATTGAGGGTTTCTTTTACGGAAACCTTTTTTGCGTGAGATTCGGCATAATCGTGTATTTTCTGCTTAATATCTACGCCAGAGGTCTGTTTCAGTTTCAAAAAATCATTGCTTCTCTTGAGGTAGATAACATAATCACGCTCAATAAGATTATCTATGGCAGTCGTGATCTCAGGCACCGTATAAGCAGAAGAGAAAACGCCAACGATCTCATCCTTTGTGGGCTTTAGCCTATCAAATTGCCCAAGCACATAGAACAGAGAAAGCGTCTTTACGATTTTTGCCTCTAAAGACTCTTTGGAAATCCGTGACAGTATGTTTGCAGTTAAAAGATAGTTCTGGTGTATCTCACCAGCGTAAACTTCTTTTTTGAAAAGCGGCTCGAAGTAATCATAAATGACATCCGGGGTAATAAACTCAAACCTATCGTCTGAACACGCCAAGTAAGACGGTAGTGTTGCACTTCCCGCTGCGGAGAGAAAAGTGAACAGAGTGCGTTCGTTCTGCGCAACGCGCTCAGATAGTCTCGGCAGAATAAATGTCGAAACAGGGTGTAAAGGGTAGCAGCCATATAATGCGATATTCAATTCATCGCTGTTCTCAGAGAATAGCGGATGGGTAGCATATCGCTGGGAAATTGCTCCAAAATCATCTTCATGTTCCTTGATAAAGGCGCTCCACAAAGTCTCATCTTTTTGAATTACGGATGAGATGATTTCATATGTCTGAGAGAAATTGTTGTTCAAGTGGATATGCTTGAAACGCTCCGACACCCCACGCCACCCATCAACTTTTTGCTTGGGCAGTTTGTCAATATAATTCGCAATTTCTTTGTGGGAAATAAGCATCAAGTGGAGCTGCATCTTGCCACTTCGATTACATTTTTCAGCAAAGTCTTGGAGCATCTTTGTATCACTCAAAGATGCTTCCGTAATATTTGCTTCAAGATATTTGCTGAATTCATCGTAAACCACATACATTCCGGTGAAGCCTTTGGACATCAAACCCTTAGCTACACTTTCGTATAGTTCAACAACATCAAAACCAAGAAAGGGATTGAAAACACTTCCTGCGGTCAGTGTCGGATAAACCCGTTCAAACTGCTCATAAGCAGAGATGTCGTAAGTAGAAAGCGCATTTATAAATGCAGCAACCGGCATATCAATAGCTGCTTCAAATGCCGTATAGGTTTCGGGAAAATCTTTTTCCCATCTTTCAATAACAGAGATAGCAGCTTTGTAATTCGTTTCCGGCATGACATCAAGAAGATCGTTATCCGAGAGCGTTCTTTGCAATGCCAGTAGGAAAGCTTGGGACAAACTTGTGTTGCTCCCTGTTATTACAACCGGAAGTATTTTATTTGGACTCTCATAATAATTGAGAACACACTGTTTTAGCTTTGGGTGTTCTTCCAGTTTAGGGAGAAGTTTTTCAAATAAACGCAAGTCGCGTTTCATCAGGATTGAGAGGATAGTCAGAACGATATGTGACTTTCCTTTGCCATATGCCCCGATCAAAACACGAGAACGCTCAGTGGATGTCTCAGCAGTGCTTAGAAGGATTTCTTCAAGGAGACCGAGTGATGACTTTGTAGGTATGAAGTTTTTCAGTTTTTCATTGCTGCTCAGGTCATATCCAATATTAACCGAATACTGGAAACCTGATGCAACAGAGATCATTTTGCTCATAGTTCTATCTCCTGTCACTGCTTGTTTATGCCTGTATAATACGCATCAACACAGTCCTGGAATGTAAGGTCTTCTAAAATGTGAATAACATCCAAACCGGCAGTTCTGTTAATTTTAATTTTTCCAATTCTCTCAACCTGATATAAAACATCAAGCATGGAGATTGCATCGAGATTGAAGGTCTTGCCAATGTTGCAGGGAGCAGTTAGTAATTCATTGAGGCTAATTTCTTTAGCTCCTTTTGCCTGATCAACAATTACAGCTAAAGCGATCCATGGATCGATTGTGTTTGCGAGAGGTATCGCTTTCCGATATGTTTTCTTTTCTTTGCTCAGTGTGTCGATCAGTCCGAGTTCTCCAAATGGACAATCAATGTTGCTCTCTGGTGCAATGCGATTGGGGTTGGATTTATATCTCGGTAAATAAGTATTTATGATACACGAGAAATCATCGTTGAGGGATCGTATTGCAACACTTACTTCGCCTTCTTCCATGCGGATGCGTCTCTGCAAAAACTCTACGAAGTCATCTCTTGAGAACTCCGTCATATTAAACTCATTAAAGAAAAAATACCACGCAGTTGCCTCATCTTTATTTGAAGATAACCGATAATGGAGTAGGTATAGCGTACCCAATTCTTCTATGTAGCGATCATTTGTAAAGACACTATTTCCGAGAGAAGTAAAGGTTTGAACGCGCTTGCCGCTGCTCGGCTCTTCGGTTAAGCCCACTGCTTGAAGCCAATAGCGGAGAGCTTTAACCATGTTTGCGCCTATTCCGAGGACATCCATAGGGTTTTCGTCTTTAGCAACGAACACATCTGGTTTCTTCTGGACATACTTCATGCCCTTGCTAAGCCAACCTTTTCTTATAAAAAATGTATCATGGGCACGAAACTTCATTGCCATAAAAAAACCTCCATTGCTTACTTTGTCCTAAGATATTTGTCCATCATGCAGCCGCCGTCAAGATACTTTGCAGTCATACAAGCCTTACAATGGACGCATTTTTCCGGGTCGATGAAGTAACCGAAACTGCTAATGGTAATGGCACCAGCCCGACAAAGCGACTCACATTTCAAGCACTTTCTACAAGCGTTGAATTTCCTTATTTGATACCCAACCATGCGTTGTAAATCGTCATGGTCTGCAACATTCATTGTTCTAACTTTTACGGCATATTCATAACCGTCTTGACTAAAAGGTTGGAGAGAGAGAATTGGGATTTTTGTTTTGTGATCGAGAACAACAACTTCTCTTAGCAACTTTCTACCCAGTTCAGGTGCTACTCGTCCAAACGGTACAAACATCCCTATAAGCTCATCATCAAATGGTCTGACCAGCCGGTATATTTTGGCATGATCTTCGGCTGTGCAGTTTGTGAATCTAATCTTTACATCACTTGCTGATGCAAGACCATTGCCGCCTTGACGAGCTTTCCATTTTCCAGTATCTACATATACTTCGGGATCTGGTTTTCCTATTTTCTCTGCGAACTCCAACAAAAAGTTACGCCATTTTCTGGATTGCTCAGGCATATAGATTTTTGACAAAAACTGAGCGCGTTGGTTATTGTTAGGGCAGCACCAACAGCCTACACGATCGTAGCCGAGACGATAAGCGTCGTTGAAGTCTACATTTTCTGCGATTATGTAGAGCCAAATATCTATGTCTTTCCAGAAGAAAATCGGAGATGCCACTGTTTGCTGCTGAATCTTTACAGCATCGGCACTATCTTCAATTCGATTATATTTGCTCCGGCTTACAGATTCCGATTTCCTAATTCCATAGAATGTGAGTATTTGCTGACTACGGTACAAACTATTTATTACTCTTGTAATTGGTCCTGTTTTGAACATAGAACAGCACCAGCGCATCATTCTTGCAGGTGGTCCTATATCTTCGCAGACATCATAGAAGTTCTGTTCGTCATTTTTGGCTACCTGAAAAATTGCATCAGGATGGTTATCCCGAAAACGCTGAGCATACTCTATTGTGCTTGGAAACTCTAATGTCGTGTTTCCAAATATATGAACAAGCGACGGGTTGCTCAAAGCCTTAACCGCCAAATCTGCTGTAACTGTCGAATCTTTGCCTCCTGAGAAAGACAAAACGATTCTTTCTTCGGGGAAGTTTTTGGCAGCTTTACGAATGAAGTTATGTGCTTCATCTATGAGATAATATAACCGGTCACGGTTAGCCGAGACGAAGGTCGCCATGTGCTTATCAAAAAACTTGTATGTATTCTCACTCTGGTACTGATGCAGCAGCTCTGCGATTTTATCAGTGTCAACATTTTGGTATAGCCCGTTAGGAATTGAAATAGATTTGCCATCAATGTAATAACGATTGTTGCTTGCCCATACCGAGTTCTCAATATACTGATGCGGTTCTTTTTTCAGAAGAAGCTCAACAAGTAACCGCTCCTCGGGAAATACAGGACGAAGGTCAGCGGTCATATATTTTGTTTTACCCTTGCAGAGGGGACAAGTACCTTTATCCGCTTGAGATGCTGTTTGAATTATTGGCGTGTGACAATGGTCGCACCAATATATTTCCACAGGGATGTCCTCAATAGTTTGAGCACCACAAAGAGGGCAAATGCTATCGTTAGTTTCAATATTACAGTTGTTGCACCACATGAATGCCCCCTCCTTTCGTGGAATTGGATTTGCAGCTTCTCAACATAAGTATAGCAAATACAAAGTACAAAAAAATGGACTTATTCCCCTTCAATTTTTACAGCCTCACAAATATCGCCAATGTCGCAGTCCAAGTAATCGCAAATGCGCAGAAGGACAGAAAGAGCTACTTCCTCTCCTTTGTTAAGCTTACACATTGTTCCGGCAGAGATGCCCACATCCCGTTTTAGAGCAACTTTCGTAATGTCTTTTTGAATAAGCAATACCCATAACCGTTTATAACTGATCTTCATGTTACACCTCATGCTTTCACGCACCAAAGTGGATATAAAACGCATTATGTAGTATAGCACATAAGCTCGATATTTTCAACAAATCGCTTCTAATCCATAGAAATTAGTTTCAAGAAGGCGAGCAAGCGCAGTAGATATAATTACAAACAAATGTTCTCTCTTAATATGTGCATCATTTTATATCTTCTTATATCTTCAAGGCATACTCCAAGTTTTCTAATCTGGTAAAAAGCTCACCGATCCATAATTGGATTGATGAGCTTTTCCTTCATTCAAGTTCGCTACTTCGATAGATTTCATGATCTTGGGATGCGGCACGACTCAGGTAAATATCAACATTTGTCTTGATGGTATCGATCTGCTTTGACTGTTTCTTGAGGCTTGCCCGTTCCTCGTAAAGCCGTTGTTGCTCCTGCAAAAGCCGCTCCTGTTCAGCTCGCAGTGACTTGAGGCTGGGCAGCTTTTCCTCACCCTGAATAGCAAGGAGTGTACTTCGTGCTACCTCGAAAATCACCAGCTCCGCTTCGTGGGATGAGCGGAAGGCAGCTTGGTCCTTTGCCCGCTGATATGCTTCGTACACCGGCTTGAGCCGTTGGTAATTGCTGATGTTCTTTATGAGCGGCTGTACCTCCCGCAGCCGAGCCTCCACTGCTTTCAGCTCTGTGCCGGTGCGTTCAAAGGAGCTGTGAATATCCTCGACTTTTGCTTCAAGGTCAGCGTATCTGAGAAGGCCGTTCTCCGTGAGATAGCTGATGGTACGAGCAGCTTCTTGAAGGTTGTGGATCTTCGCCCAATGTTCGTATCCCTTGCTTTCCTGCGCCTTGATGCTGTTCTGGATGTCAATGATGAGAGAGATCCCTTTTCGATTGGTCTGCATCCGCTGCTTACGGGGATTGCGTCCGGCAATACGCTCTTTGAGTCTTTCCTCTGTATAATTTTCTCCGATTGTCTTTGCGCGAGTAAACCGTTCCTGCCCCTCGGCGCGGAAGGAGATGTACTTACCCGGTTTGATTTCGTAACCGGATTCCTGCATCAGTTTTAGAAATTCGTCCCAGTCCTTTGCCGTGATGACCATTTGGTCTATTGTCTGCCTGAGTTTCTGCTTCCAGCTCGTCCCACGCTTGGCCTCTGTGTACTCCTTGTAGTCCATACCCTTGCCCTGCGAGGGCGGGATTACAGATAGGCCATGCTCTTTGCATATCTCATCACTGAGCTGGCGCAGCTCCCGATAGGTGCGCTTATTGCTGCGGTAGCTGTGGAAGTCCACGAAGTTGACAGCGTTAAAGATGATGTGATTATGACAGTGGCCTTTGTCAATGTGAGTAGCGATCACATACTCATACTTGCCTTTGAGCCATTCATCTGCAAACTGCTTGCCGATCTCATGTGCCTGTTCCGGGGAGACCTCACCGATGCCAAAGGACTGTATCAGATGCCGGGCGACCACCTTTGGAATTTGCATACCGCGCTGGGCGGCAAGGTTCCGCGTCCACTCAAATTCCTTCGCCGCTGCATCACTGGCCGCACAGCCAAAAGAAGAAACAAGCAGCGCGTCATCGGTTTTCTGTGGATCAATAATATAGGCAATCGCCTTGTTTACAGTTCCTCGGATTGGCTTGATTTTAGTAATTGCCATATCTCTTTCTGCCTCTCTTTCAGCTCGGCAACATCATCCTCGTAGAGGTGTCCTGTTGAGTTGATGCGACGGCAAATCTGATTGATGTTAGAAGCGGCTCGGCTGACTGCTGCGGCAAGCTTTTTTTGCTGGGTGTAGTCCACCTTGATGATGTAGCCGTCGATCAGCATCTTCCTTGCATACGCCCCAAAGTTCTGCGTCCCGATCTGCTGCATCTTGTTTTCAATGAGGCGTTTTTCATACTCCGTAACGGCAAGCCGGAGGATGATGGGTCTGGTTCTGTTCGCCATAGATGTTCCGTCCCTTCGCAAAGATAGAGGGTTTGGGAGACATCCCAACAAGCATTTTCAGGATTAAGGGCAGGTCTCCTTAATCGAAAATCGCCGTGTGTGGCAACACCGGCTGTGCTTGCTATTCTCTCGTTTCGTATTCCCGTGGGATACTCACGAATGGTGCCGTCAAGATTTATGCGCAAAATTATTTGCAGGCTCCGGCTGAATGAAGTCAGCCGGCAATAGAGGCGTCGTACAGAGCCGCCTCCAAGTGCTTCATGTTCATGTATTTCTTGCAGCCCCACTGGGTGCCCGCCACATGGCGCAGCCTCGCGCAGACCAGCATCAGGGCGGAGTTGCCGTCAGGGAACGTTCCCACCACGCGGGTTCTGCGGCGGATCTCACGGTTCAGCCGCTCAATCACGTTGTTGGTGCGGATACGCGTCCAATGCTCGCTGGGAAAATCGCAGTAGGTCAGCGTCTCCTCAATGCCGTCCTCGACCTTCTTGGCAGCCTCCTTCAGTTTCATGGCGCGCAGCTCGGCGACCACAGTCTTTGCCTTCTCGCGGGACGCCTTCTTACTCTCCTGGGCGTGGATCGCCTTGAGCATTTTTGCCACAATTTTAACCTTGGATTTGGGCACAACAGAGAAAACATTGCGGTAGAAATGCACCGTGCAGCGCTGGTATTTGGCATCTGGGAACACCTCACCCACGGCCTCCAGCATCCCCATACACTTGTCGCCGACGATGAGCTTTACACCGTCCAAGCCGCGTCCACGGAGCCACTGGAAGAAGCTGACCCAACTGGCCTTGTCCTCCTTCATGCCCTCGGCGGCTCCCAAAACCTCACGAAAACCGTCCTCATTCACGGCAATTGCCACCAAAACAGCAACATTTTCGTACTCTCCGCCCCAGTTGCGGCGCAAGTAGATGCCGTCCACATAGACATACGGATAGCGCCCGCCCTGCAAGGGGCGGTTCCGCCAGTCCTCGATGTGAACGTAGGCTTTCTTGTTCAGCTCGCTGATGGTGGCGGGCGAGACCTTGCTGCCCCACAGCGCCTCCGTGATGTCCTCCACCCGGCGCACGGAGACGCCCGCCAGGTACATCTCGATGAGGGCCTCCTCCACGCTGCTCTCCCGGCGGCGATACCGCTCGATGATGGCAGTCTCAAAGGACACACCCTTGAGCCGGGGGATGTGGAGCGTGACATCGCCGGAGGTGGTGGTAAGGTTGCGGTCATAGTGACCGCTGCGGTAGCCCTGACGGGCCTCGCTGCGCTCATAGCGGGCCGCCTGCGTCAGCGACTCCGCCTCCTTTTCCAGCAGCTCGTTCAGGGTTTCTTCTACACTTCCTCGAACTAATTCTTTGAGCTGCTCCTTGATAATTTCCTCATTCAGCTGTACAATTTTCTCGGACATAGTTTGCTTGCTCCTTTCGAATGTTTGTGTGGTAACTTCATTCTACCAGAGCCTGCAAGCTATGTCTTCTTTT
>OLRR01000233.1_pt1 | contig 48742 bp, 26 predicted proteins | sample 1671941 | NCBI WGS metagenome assembly OLRR01 (sample SAMEA3136628, study PRJEB25190) | human gut metagenome
TGCCCTCTTACGTCAGGGCCGGAATCCGAAAGTGCGCAAGAATTCGGGCGTTATCATATAGAACTGGTGATTTACATCAAACAAGAAGCAGGCTGAAGTACGATCTTCAATCGCAATCAGACAAGATTGTTGTATTCATCGATGATTTAGATCGTCTTCTGGATGATGAAATCAGTTCGCTTATCCAAGCGGTAAAAGCAGTGGGTGATCTCCCGCATGTCACATATGTGTTGCTCTATGACAAGGCATATGTAACGCAAGCACTCGATAAAGCAAGTCATAATCGTGGCTCTGAATTTCTTGAGAAGATAGTTCAAATTCCTGCAGTAGTTCCTGAGTTGTCGCTTAACGAATTGCACGAATCTCTGAAACATGAAATATTGCGCGTTGGTTGGCGTGACAGCCTGTCATTAGGGAGAGAACAGGGTATTTTCAATTATTGCATTTGCCCATTCATTCAGAACAAGCGAGATATGGTGCGATTCTTGAATGATTTTCGTCTGTACTATGAGGCGCTTGGTGATGACGTCGAGCTATTAGATTTGGCGGGTATCACCGCATTGCGTATCTTCTGTCCGGAGTTTTATTCTTGGATATGGGAAAATCGGTGTTTAATGGTGGATCCTGTTTTTGCGGATGAAGAGTATATGGTTTATTCTGATCAAACAGCTGATCTTGAAGAAGTTATAAAACAAGCTGATGAAAAGAAAATATTTAATAAATATTCAATCGAATGGAAGAAGATAATTCATATATTATTTCCTTTTGTAGATAAAATCTCCATGGGGAAAGAATACTTTCTTTCTGAAAATGATGTTCCGGATTCATATCGGTCGATATGCAAGAAGGACTATATTGATGCATATTTTCGACTGATGCCATCTTCGGGGGATGTTCCGGAGAAGTGGTATAAACGATTCCTTTGTGAAATCAATCTTGATGCCGTACAGTCGGATGCTGGTTTGCTGCAGATTGCTTATTCTCCAAGATTGCAAGAAAAAATCAAGCGATACTTATCTCGGGATACACATGGCAATGTAATAAGAATGCGTATGTTGCTTCGTTTTTACTTGAAGAATAGTTTCTGCAAGACATTGCAAGAATATTATCCTTATGTGCTGAATTTATTTACTATGGTATGTAGAAGGGGCTGGAATGCGGTTGATGTCGAATTGCTTTTGAAAGAATGTCTTCAGAACGACAATGTTGGTGCGTTTCTGTTTGATATTTATTTGGCTGTGCTATGTGAACTGCAATCCCTGTCGTCTCAAGAGGGTGACCGGCAGCGCAATAAAATGCTTGAGACATGGAATGTTCGGGTAGATACTTTAGGGTATGGCCATTCGCAGTCTGCGTTGGGAGAGATTGATTGGAAAAGCTACGCTGAACTCTTCGAAAAGCGGGTTTTGCTTCTTGCTAAAAAGTGTGTTCAGAATAATAATCTTGCCGTATTGCCAGGGCGTTTGAGTTTTTGTGAATTGCGTTTGACAATGGTGATGTTGGGATGGTTGTTCGGTAATGTGCCGGATGATTTGAGGAGTGTATTACTTGCACTTCGTGAATATGCCGAAGACGAAGGCCAATTTGTTTTTCTTTCTGCGGCAGCATTGGTGACAAAACAAGATGATGAAAGCTATGTTGCCGATGTTCAGACTGCCAAATATTTGTTTGATCCTGCTGAGTATCTGAATATGGTCGCGTCATATGTTAGCGATAATGAATTGCAACATAAAACTGGTGAGCGGCGTGAGCAGCAGTTGTGCCATGCGGCATATACCTTTGCACTCAAAGGTAACGGTGTAACAAATCAAAATGGCAAGGTTCGGATTACTGCCGATCAGGCGAATGATGTCTTGGAAGGTTGGAGATTAAAAGATTCGGGATCAGAGTTTTTGGAATTGTTAGTAAAAGACTAAGAGGGGACTGCGAGCATTTCATCAATGTCGGCTTGCGTGACGGTGATGGTGAGCCGAGGATCCGTGGATTCGCTGGAATCCATGATCCAATCGTTTCAGAAGCTCCGAGCATGATTATGCTGCACCGTAACGTCGATCAGCACGTCTGCAAGGCGAAGCGCATCATACCATCCTCATTTTTCTGAAAATAACGGCAATACGGAACAGCATCATACAATCCGAGACATTGCCCTTGGGTGTTTTCTGTTTACATGCGGCAGCCTTTGCGATGTGTCACTTCTCGTATCGGGCTGGGAATCGTTCCAATCGAGACGGTGATGTTTCCGGGACTCTCGGTTCCTGTTCCCGATAGGGGAGACCTGGCGCAAAATATATGAAAAGCGGTGCCTTGAATGTGTTTTTCTTGCCATGATCGTATGTTTCCGGCCGCTTTGGTATGTTCTGTGTCCCGTAAAGGTAGTGCCCGCTTCTTTGCGCAGATTGGCTGTTGGCTAGCTGTTGGCGTGACTTTCATGCCGCTGCGCCTAGGTTGTCATCGAGCCGGGACATGTCCATGTATCGCCGGTCCGACCACGAGCGTGAGGTGACGTAGCGGATTCTGGCGCATACGAGCATGAGCGCGCTGTTGGAGTCGGGGAAGCCGCCCACGACCCGGGTGCGCCGGCGGATCTCCTTGTTCAATCGCTCGATCATGTTGTTCGTGCGCAGCTTGATCCCATGGTTCGCGGGGAACTCCGGCAGGAGGTAGGTGGTGGTCTCGCCGACGCCCTCGCGGAGGCAGTTCGCGGCCGCCTTGAGCTTGCGTTCCTCCATTTCGCCCGCGACCGTCCCTGCCTTGGCCATGGCGGATTCGCGGTTTTCCTGCGCGAAGATGGCCTTCAGGGCGGCGGACGCCCATTCCCTGTGACTGGGCGGCGTCTTGGAGAGCACGTTGCGCATGAAGTGCACCATGCACCGCTGGTATTTCGCGTTCGGCAGCATCGAGTTGACCGTGGAGACGAGTCCGGCGCACCGGTCGCCGACCACCAGTCTGACGCCCCTCAACCCGCGTTCGATCATGCTTCGGAAGAACTGCTCCCAGCTGGCCGCGTCCTCGCGCATGCCCTCGTCGACCGCGATGACCTCGCGCCGGCCCTCCGTGCTGACGCCGATGGCGACGAGGACGCTCACGTTCTCCACGTGCCCGCCCCAGGATCGCTTGTGCCACACGCCGTCCACGAACACGTACGGGTACTCGGATTCCAACGGGCGTTTCCGCCACTCGTCGATCTCCTTGTAGATCTTCTTGAGTTTGTCGCTCAATGTCTGGGATGGCATCCGCTCGCCCCACAGCAGCTGGCTGATGTCGTCCACCCTGCGTGTGCTCACGCCCGCGAGGTACATCTCCCTCAGCGCCTCCTCGACGCTGGATTCGCGCCTCCGGTAACGTTCGATCACCGCCGACTCGAACAGGGCGCCCTTCAATTTGGGCACCTTGAGACTCAACTTGCCGGCCTTGGCGGTCAGCGTGCGCTCGTAGTGGCCGGCGCGGAACGCCTTCCGGTCGGTCTTGCGCTCGTATCTGGCGGCGTTGGTGATCTCGTCGGCCTCGGCGTCGAGCATGGCGTTGATGGTCTGCTCGACCTTGATTCGAACCAAAGCATCGAGCTTGGACTCGAACATGGCGTCGTCGAACTGTATGATTTTATCGGACATGGCTTCCGGCCTTCTTTCCAATCGCGGTTTTCATGTGTAAGCGACTGAAAATCGTACCAAAGCCGGGCCATGTCCTTTTCATCGGAACTCACAACCGAATCTGCGCAAGAAGACGGGCGTTATCCTTGGCGCATGCAGAAAATAGAGAGTTGTGTTTCCCCCATATAAATCAATCTGATCAAATATGGCCTGAAAGTATGAATAGTCGGCTGTGCCAAGAGAATGGCCATAAAATTTGATAAGGGGATGCTGGCGTTTTCTTGGAGACTGAATGAGAGAATCTTCGTATGTCCGGTCCCGAAGAACGACAGCGTGCGGTGGAACTGTATTCCGCCACGCCGAGGCCAACGGCCCAGGTGGTACGGCCCAGGTGGTCGAGCACCTGGGTTATCCGACCAGGCAGTGACTGGAACGTTGGCTGGCAAAGGATTCCCGGTATGCTGGCCATATGGCCAAACGGGGGGCGGATGCTTTCTTGGAGGTAGCTTCGCAGCCATTCGCTGGCGGCACCATCTCCAGGTGCTGGCACATCCTGTTTACGCGATGAGATATCGCGAGGAACGTCCTTTGCCCTCATGCATCAGTTTGCCCTCATCCTCCATCTTCTTAAGTAGCCGGTATGCGCTGATATAGCTCAAGCCCAATAAATCCATGACTTCCGAAGATGTCACCTCGCCGTCGTTCTTTTCGGCTAGCTCAAGTACCAGTCCTCGCTGACGTGTCGCTGAGATATTGTTCTGCCTGACGTATGCCGGTAATGCATCGTCTGCCTTGTACACCTTGGAACTCAGAATGTACGAACGGGATATGCCGCTGCCGGACGCCTCCACAACGCCAGCCTCCACCAAATCCTCCACTGCGCCAACTACCCGACGTTCTTCCAATCGGGAAAACTCGTGAAGCTGCGACATAGTCAGACGACGATGCTCTTTAAGCAAAGAAAGTATGATAAGCGCCCATACCGAGAGACTGCTGCCACGTCGCTTCTCTTCTTCGGACACCATCCTGATGAACGACTCGTCTGGCACGGCACGGCGAATGAACAAATTGACCTCGGTGCTGGTGGATTGCGAATAATCGGGCATTGCGCCTCCATTGGCCAATGAGCCGATATAAATCTTATCCACTCCGCGTCCGGTCTGCTCGGCATATCCAGCGGTTTTCAGAATCAAGGCCAGTCGGGGATTCCTCGATCTAGGCTGTGCAGACAGGAGGTTGTCTTCGCTTATGCCCTCGATGAAGCCGCCCGGGTTGGAAATGGTCAGGCCATCGGTGTCAATCATGAACCGCACGCTGCCGATCCGTGCATAGTCGCGATGGCAGAACGCGTTTACCATGGCTTCGCGGAGAGCCTGAGGGTCGAAATCCGGCACGTTCATATGTATCAATCCGCTCATGATTTCGTGGCCGGGGTTCCATGGTTGTATTAAATCGCTGATTTTGCCGAACATGTCAACCAGCGGCAGCACAAATGGATCCGTGTTTATTCGCGGTGTCGTACCTTCCATGACCTGGAACGTGGCTGAGGCTGTGGGTATGCAGCGCTTGATGGCTTCGGTGGTGCCAATGGTCAATAACCCGGCAATGGTGGGAAGCTCTTCACCCTCATTGCCGGACACCAGTCCAAGAGCCCTGTCGAAGTCCGTATCGTCGAAAGTCAGCAGTGAACTGTTTGTATTGGTCTCGCGAATGTGCTGGCGCAATTGGTTCCGGGCTTCGGTATCCAAATCTGTGAGCTCGCCGCCTGGGGCTGGCATGTCGCTGTAATCGTAACTGCGTTGTTGTGAGAGACGGCTGATGAATTGCGAGACGAATAACGGCACTACTTCGGGAGTGCCGTCGGCTTTGAGCCGGCGTTGCAGAGTCTTGCCGTTGCTTGTGGATACGATTTGCTGACTGTTATCTACTTCTATTGCTACCACTTGGCAGCCATGTTCGTGAAAAGACTCGATTCGGGTGGTCTGCTGCGGTACGGTTTTGTTGAATATGAAGGCCGCGAGTCCATTGATATTGGAATGCTGTTCGGAGACGCCGGTGACTATGCCGTTATCTTCGATTCCGAGATAGAGCGTGCCGCCTTGTGTGTTCGCGAGGGCAACGACGTTATCTACGATTTCATCGTCTGATTGCGGGCGGCGCTGCTCGCTTTTGAATTCGACGGTCAGAGATTCCCGATCTGGTAACATCGCTTTCCTTTCATAACCTTTCATAATTCTAACATGTAAGATTTATCTCTTACATGTCAGAATTATGAAAGATAGGTAAGGAAGGTCAGATTCCTAAATTTAATTGTGGTGGAAGCCTTCGGGCGACACCTAGGAGGAGCCGATGCGTCGGCTCATTATGCTTCAGTCTCTGCTGATTCCTTCTTGAGAGAAGGAACGGATGTTTTGATGTATTTTTGAGGCGAGCAACATCATAAATCTGGGACGTTGCCTTGGACGTTTTCTGTTTGTGTGTGGAGGCTTTTGCGATGTCCCCCTTCTCATATCGGGATGGGAATTGTTTCGATCGGAATGCTGACGTTTTCGGGATTCTTGGTTCTTGTTCCTGATAGGGGAGGGCCGGAACGTCAAATAGATGAAAGGGATGGAGTCTTGGACGCGTTTTTCTTGCCATGGTCGCATGCCTCCGACCGCTTTGGCACGTTCTGTGTCCCGTAAATGTCGCACGATTCCATTTTTCGGCCGTTTTTTGGAATCGTGCTACATCGCACACCCCCGTACTCGCGCGAAAGTGCCGGAAAAGCCGGTTCGGGGGCATGAAATAGGTGGGAGAATCGTGTTTCGACAGAAAAAATGTTGCACGATTCGAAATTTGCCACGAAAATCGGAATCGTGCAACGAAATTCGTCGTTTCCTTCCGTGGTTTCTTATCTCTTGGCAGGTTCTCGCGGCATCTGCCTTTCAGTATCCTACAGTCTGCATGATTAAGGAATCCGTGCGTCTAACCTTATATCGGCCGCGCGGATTTCTCTTGGCGAAATCGTGATTGCCGGTATTATCGACGCCCCCTCATGAAACATCATCATTGAGCATCATCACGCTGCTCTACTTGATGCTTTTGTCGAATAAATCTGCATGCCGTCGCCAGTTATGCTGAACATTATTGGCGTTCAGCATAGACACCGTTCTCATCGCGAAACGTCGGCTTGACTGAACGTACACTATTGCAGATATTCTCCAACCTTGTCCACAAAGTGGCTGACATTAGCTGAATAGTTTGGATAGGCAATGCTTAACTGTTCATGATTTTGGGCGTAAACCAACACAACATTGTTGTATTCGAATTCGGTTCCCTTATTGGTCGCTGCCTCAATTCGGTCTTCAAGATCGCCGTATTTTTGCAATGCTTCAGAAAGCTGATCTTGGCGGAAAGACTCGATATCAAGGAGTTGATCTTCGCGAGAAAGTTTGAGGAGAAACAGCGTTGCCGCTTTATCCGTTGGAGGATTCAAAGGGAAGATGCTGTCTGTGGACGCTGCCAAATCATCCAATAAGCATGATGAGCATTCAAGCGTCTGAAGCTCTTTTACCAATTCCTTTTGGCTGCGTTCAAAGCCGGGAACCTGCGGGGCTCCCTCTTCGAGAGCGAATAGGCTGGAAACAATTTGAAAGAATTGAATCCTTTCCTGGTCTTCAGGCCCTACGGCCTGTCTACGAACTTCGGGGCTTTTGTATTCGGTGCCATAGATTTCTCCAGCGGCCTCAACAGCTGTTGCCCAGTAATGTTGAAGCTGTGTTCGAATCTGTACCTCCACTTGATAAGAGCCTGTTTGAGTCTCAGGTTTGAACAGAAGGTGGCGGGATCGGTATCCGGACTTTTGCGGATTGAGGATATAGTCCTTCTCTCCGCTGCCTTTCTTGAGAGGGATTTGAGATTTCAGAATTTCAGCCGCTTGACGGACCTGATTATTGGTCTCTAAAATCAGACGGCATCCTCCGATATCATCCAATTCGCCTAATTTCAGGTGGGTTTGGGCGCGTTGCAGTTTACGAATGATGGAAGCAATTCGTTTGAGACGATAAGTGCAGACGGATTCGGCAAAATAATTTGAGCACTTTAAGACCTCTGAAAAACACTCTTGAGTGGCTTCGATATGCTGATCACGCCAAGCTTGTGCTGTATCGATAGCGAGCTGGTATTCTTCCGGCGAAACTGATTGTGCTCCTGCACGTAATATTTTCCCAGCATTGTTCGCTCTGTTCCGACTGATAGTGCCGAGGCTGATGGTAGTAAGGGGCGCGTCCATGGCCATCCGCTATACTAGACTGATTTCAGATTTCATATATATGAAGGGAGGATTGACATGGCAACTGTGGTGGATGTCGCGGCGTACATTCTTAAACGCTGTGGAGCAATGACCACTATGAAATTACAAAAGCTCGCGTTCTATTCGCAGGCGGAATCTTTGGCTCGTCGTGGACATCCTCTTTTTGACGAAGATTTCCAAGCATGGCGTGGCGGTCCTGTATGTCGTGAACTGTATGCGCAGCACAGGGGAAAATTCCTTATCCGTGAAGGCGAGCTTCCTGTGAACGACTGTGAAAAGACGCTTTCTGAAGAAGAAAAGCAAACCATAGATGCAGTGTGCGCGGTGCTGTCGTCTCGTACGGGAAATGAGCTAAGCATAAGGACGCACGCTGAGAGCCCTTGGAAAATCGCGCGCGGTGATTTGCCGCCTTCCGCTCCATGCAGCACGATTATCAGCAAAAAGACAATTCAAGAATATTATGCCGCTAATCCCATTGTGCGGGAAAGTATGCAGAAACAAGTGCCAACGCCGAACACCTTTATTTGATCACTCACAGTCATCTAGGCGTCTAGAACGCTGTTCCCCGTGATTGACGTTAGCTACGTGCCGGTCAACGAGGGGTGGCGGATGGCTCTTGACGGATGAAGTCGAGCAGGATGCGGACCGCGTAGATCGCCAGCAGGATTCCAAGTATTTGAAGAATTGCCAACGGCTTGCTGGTAGAGGTTCTTCAGGTTGAACAGTCGGACCCAGGGCAGTTTCTCAGAAGTTGCGTAGTAGATGATTGTGTTGAAATAGCCCAACAAAACATCACCAGCTTCATCGAGATGGGTGACGTTTCTGGGACTCTTGGTTCCTCTCTGATAAAGCGCATTAAACTGTGGAAAATGTACCCCCAAAGTGGCTTTTGCCCGTTATGACCTGCCATATATAGGCGAAATGGGAGTTTCCATCTCTCGGAATCTGCCGCGTATAAGCGAAATGGGAGTTTCCATCTCTTGAAATCTGCCACATATAAGCGAAATGGGGAGCTGGGCACATACATTCCGTCACTTTCAGGGCGTGGCGGAATGATGATGAAAGCCTGTACCGGTCACTACCAATGATTTGAGGAAATTCTTGGGGTATCTATATCTGGCAAGGCCTAATTATCGTTGTATCCGTGTTTGCGGGTGTCCAGTGCCTGCTTCCAATAGGCTTCTCGGGCGAGGACGACGTTTTTGGGCACGGTGGAATCGTAATGTTCCAAAAGCGTGTAACGGAAATGCGTCTCTACGTACGCTTCTCCTGCTGCTCCACAAGTTTGCTTAGTTCTGTATTGCCGCCGTGGCCATTATCTATGTAGTTTTTCCACCGCTGATATATGCCGTTCCTTCCGGTGGCGATTCCCACATACAGTTTCCCATTATCGGTATTGGTTATTATGTACACGCCTTGCTGGCGGGACAGCGTATTCTTCCAGCTTGCCTTGTCGTTCTCCCAAATCGCCTTAAGTTGGGCGTAGGAAAGGCTAACAGCAGGTGTTGGCGGCCTTGTTCACTTGGCACGGTCGGCCGGTGGCACTTTTTCTTGCGGTCAGAAACAGCCCGCCCAAAATCAGCCACTGAATATGCCAAATATTGCCAATAAGTCTCGTGCGCGCACGATATCGACAGGGAATGTTCCTTATTTCACGGCCCATCTGTTTGAGTTCCCAAAAATGTGTTCAATGTATGAAGGGATGAGGAATAGTTCGAGGGGGAAGATTATTGTTGGAAAGGATATTGTCAACGTGAGATGGGGAAGTTCAGTGACTTCTGTAGAGAACGCTAATGTGCAGCAGCCTACCGCACCGCAAGGGGTAGTTGAGGAAGCGGATGACGGCATCACTCTGATGGATCTGCTCAAAATCATTCGTAAGCATCTGGCCACCGCGATTATTGCATTCGTGGTGGTGGTGGCAGGCGTGAGCGCCTATACCTTCCTCGCTCCGGCGAAGTATACGGCTACGGCTCAGACCATGGCTACTTACAATGCTTCTCAAAATGGTGTCGACATTAACCAGCAGTCCGCTGGCGGCAGCTACATTTCCAACCAAATCACCTCATATCCGACGCTTGCCACCACTTCGAAGGTGCTTAAGCCGGTCATTGATGATCTTGGTCTGGACGAAACTGTGACGGATCTTGCCGGCCAGGTCACCGTCACCAATCCGACCAACACCGCATTCGTGAACATTGCCGTGGTGGATGGAGATCCGAAGCAGGCCGCGGACATCGCCAATTCCGTTGCCGAATCGCTGAAGAACGTCATTGAAAGCGACCTGTACTCCGGAGATAAGTCCCCGGTGAAGCTTTCCATCGTGCAGAAGGCACAGGTCCCGACGTCTAAGTCTTCGCCGAAGACTGCCCTGTATTTGGCTGTCGGTGTGGTGCTCGGCATCATCATCGGCGTGTTCGCCGCACTCATCAAAGACCTCCTCAACACCAAGGTTGAAGAGACTTCCGACGTGCGCGGCATCGTCCGAGCATCCTCCCTTGGCTCCGTTCCGATGGACGCTTCGCTTGATGATAAGCGCCCGGTGTTGGTGAGCCAGCCCAACGGTGCCATCGCCGAAGAATTCCGCCGTATCCATACGAATATTGAGTTCCTGCAGACCGACCGCACCGAAGGTGTGGGCCAGCTGCTTGTCATCACGTCTGCGCAGCCGTCCGAAGGCAAGACCACCATGGCTATCAACACTGCGGTGGCCCTTGCTGAAGATGGTGCGAAAGTACTGCTTATCGACGCTGATCTTCGCCACCCGTCCGTTGCTCACCACTTGGGCATTGAAGGTGCCGCCGGTCTGGCGCACGTGCTGTCCGGACAGATGGGCCCGAAGGACGTGGTGCAGAGCTACTGGAAGCCGAACCTGCACATTCTGCCTGGCGGCAAGAGGCCGGCGAACGCTGGCGTGCTGCTGGGTTCCGAAACCATGAAGCTCATGGTGGAGCAGGCGCTCACCCAATACGATTACGTGATTATTGATACCGCCCCGTTGACGGTGTCCAACGATGGCGCGGTATTCGGCCGTTGGGCCAAGGGCCTTCTGCTGGTGGTCAGCCGCAACGTGTGCGAGAAGAAGTCCCTGCAGGAGGCGGCCGACACGCTCGCCACCGCGCAGGTGCCGGTACTTGGCTTCATCTTCAATCGTGCAGATCCGAAGAAGACCAATACGCATTCCAATTATTACTATTACTATGAGGATGGTGCGCCGCGCAGCAGCCATCGCGCGAAGGGGAAGAAGCGGCACTGATGGTTCCCTTCTCCATGGAATGAGGGGTGTATGGCAACTGAGAACGATGATTCCCGGTCTATGAACGGTATTTTGTCCAACATATCTCGGGATGTGGTGGACACCAGCTGGGATATTCCTCCGCTGACCTTCCCCAAATTGCAGCCTACCGATTCGGAAGAAGCCGATGGTGCGGATGAGGCTTCGCTTGCTGAGCCCCGCACCATCGCTTCCTCCGTACCTGCGCAAACGGAACAGCCGGTTTCGGCTGCGCCAACAATCGCGGATATTCCCAGTATGCCGCTCGATACCGTCGATTTCGATGATGCGGTTGCACCAGCCGATGCCGAGGAAACCGCCACTTTGCCACCCCTCGTCTCTTCGACAGATGAACAGGACGTCGAAGCGACTCAGGCCTTTGATACATCAGGTGGCATAACCGACCTAGAGGAGCTGGCCGCGGAAGATCCGGAACATGATCCGCTGAAAACCATTCCGGTCGCACCGAAAGAGCCGTCTGCGGACAAGCGAAAGATTATTGCCATTGTCGCTGCGATTGCGGCAGTGGCGGTTGCTATTGCCGGTGTCATCGTGGTACGCAATCGTATCAATTCGAAAGAACAGCGTGCGGCAGTGGTGGTATGTGAGAAGGCGAAATCCAAATACTCCAAAGCCAACGAAAAACTGCAAAACGCCATCGAACAGGCAACTAGTCTGCAGGGCACTGCGGCAAACCAGGTGGCGGATGCCGCCACAATCGACCAGCTCACTCAGGCCGTGACCAAGGCGCAAAACCTCAAGACGGTCGGCGGATGTTCGGTGCTGCTGTCCGAAACCACACTGCGTGCGCACGCCCGTAGCATGAGCAAGCAGATCAGCAATATCAAAGAACAGACCAAGGCCGTTACCGCAGCAGCCACAGCTGTGGACGCCAGCAAGCGAGCTTTGGAAGTGAATAAGACGACTGCCGCATTGCAGAAGGCCATTGCCGACGCAAAGACGTTGCTTGACGGTTCTGCAGGCCAGGTTGCGGACGAGTCGACACGTGACGCGCTTGCCAAGGCGATTGACGCTGCCCAGAAACTCCTCGATGGCAAAAGCACCGATGTTGCGGCCATGCAGAACGCTTCGAAGGTGATTTCCTCGACTTCTGACGGCGTAAACAAGTCTGTGGCGGAGCAAACTGCGGCCAATGCCCAGTCGAATACCAATTCGAATACCAATAACGGCACTACGAACCGGCGTTACACATATACGTGGCAATTTGGTCCGGGCTCTGGAAACGGTGTGAACGGTGGTGGTTCGACCGGTGGCAATAACAATGGTGGCTCAACCGGTGGTAATGGCGATTCGACCGGCAACGGCAACGGCGATTCAAACGGCGGCGGTAACGGCGATTCGAATGACGGTAATGGCGATTCGACCGGCAACGGCAACGGCGATTCAAACGGCGGCGGTAACGGCGATTCGAATGACGGTAATGGTGGTTCGACCGGCAACGGTAACGGCGATTCAGATACGGGTACTGCTGGCGAATAAGCCATACCGGAGAAGGATTTGGATATAGCGAATGGTACCCCCATAGGTCCCTCTTAATTTCTGGGGGGGGGCTGTGGTAAATTGTTTGCCGTATGCAGCTGAAGGGGAGAGAGATACATGCAAGGCGTGAATACCGGTGAATCCGGCGCACCAAACGGCGAGCAAGGTATGAGGACTCAAGAGATTCATATCGTCTCGTCCAATGCGCATCGACAGGCATACGCGTCCATGCAGAATCAGCGTCTGCAAAAGCAGTTCGAGCCGATGACTTTTTCCAATACCCCGTTTCCTACGGAAAAGAAAGGACATAGGCGCGGCAAGGCTGAATCGACTCCCCGGTGGCGTTTCGCTTTCGTTGCCAGCCTGATCGCCATCGATTTGGCAGTGATGCTGCTTTCGTTGACCGTCAGCCTTGTAATCAACGGTGCTGCTTTCGATGCCATCGGCGATGTGATGCCGTTTTGGCTTTTCCTCATTCTGTTCAGCCTGATTTGGTTGCTGTGCTTGGCATTCGCGGGCACATACCACCGCCATGTTATGGCGGACGGCTATGAGCTGTATGCCAAAATCATCAATGCGTCGTTGCTGACCATCATCTCATACTGCAGCCTTGCATTTATTTTCAAACTTGCATTGCCCCGTACTGCGTTGATTATCGCGCCAGTCATCGCCTTCTTCTTGGATATCATCGCACGTTGGCAGATGCGTCAAGCGTTGCATCGTCACCGCAGCAAAGGCTCTTGCAAGTACAGAACGGTGGTCATTGGATCTTCCGATGGCATCAACAAAGCCTTGCAGACCATGCGCAACTGCATGAATTGGGGGTACAAACCAGTTGCTGTATGCCCAATTGAAGCGGATCCAGCTTCAAAAGACGCTTATGTGGTTACCTCATACACACCGGATGCCAATATCGAAGGCTCCAGCAAACTCAAGGTGATTCCTTTCAACTCGGCATTCCCACGTATTTGCGAAAGCCTCGGTGTACAGGAAGTCTATGTGGCTGACGTGCTTTCGCGTGATTCCGAAATGCTGCATGGTCTTTCTCTTGCGGTGGAGTCGCTGGGTATGGAACTTGCCTTGGCGGTCTCTCTGGCGGATGTGAGCGGCCACCGTTTGTATCTGCGAAACACCACGGAGCAGCCGGTTCTGTTGGCTTCCCTGCCGCAGTACACGGGAGCTGCGAACGTAATCAAGCGTTTGCTGGACATCATCGGCTCACTGTGCGCGCTGATTATTTCCTCTCCGATTCTTCTCGGCGTCGCCATCGCCATCAAGCTTGATGATGGCGGTCCGGTGTTCTTCTCTCAGACCCGTATCGGACTGCACGGCAAGCCGTTCAAAATGTATAAATTCCGTTCCATGGTCACCAATGCTGAGGAGCTGAAGAAGAAACTCGCTGAGGAAACTGGGCAGGAAGACCGGTTCATCTTCAAAATGAAAGATGATCCGCGTATCACCAAGGTAGGTCACTTCATCCGTAAGACTTCTTTGGATGAGTTCCCGCAGTTCTACAACGTGCTCAAGGGCGATATGTCTCTGGTCGGTCCGCGCCCGGCATTGCCGGAAGAAGTGGCCCGCTATGGTTCCCTATATTCCGCCCGACTGCTGGTCAAGCCGGGCATCACCGGTCCGTGGCAGGTGTCCGGCCGGTCGGATCTTTCACAGGAGCAAAGCGAATATTTGGACGTCTCCTACATTGAGAATTGGTCCATCGCTGGAGATCTTGCGATTCTTGCCAAAACCGTGATGGTAATCTTCACTGGCCGTGGATCGTATTGAGCCAATAAGTGGGTTTTCTGTGATTTTCCCTCTGTTCTTGTGATGGAACAGAGGGAAATTTCATTTGGCGGCCGAAAAAAGGGGTGCCATGTGGCACAATAATGCGCTGGAATAGTCAAATTGAGTGCTTAATGATTTGAGGAGCAAAGCATGGGGCAACATGCTCAAGCAATACGGGAAAAACATACGGCACGGAATGTGACGCTTATTGTACTTGCGGTGCTGATCGTGCTACTCGCCATTGCCGCAGCGTTCGGTATGCAACTGTATAAGCAGGCAAAAAGCGTCAAGGCACACGAATCGCAAGCCATATCATCACTATCCGCAATCAATGACCCTGCAAAGCTCAAGGATGCCGCCGCGTCGCAGGCGTCCATCGCGCAGGCTCAGCAGCAGACGGCGCAGGCCAAGCAGATTGCGCACGGTTCACTATGGAACGTGGCTGCGAAAATGCCGTTCGTCGGCAGTGACATCGCCACTGTGCAAGGCATGACGGAAGTCGTGGACAATCTTGCACAGCAGACACTGCCATCGTTGACCACTGCGGTGCAGCAGCTTGCCGATGCCAATCTTTCCGGTGCGGAAGGGCAACTCAACCTGCAGCCAATCACCGATGCGCAAGGTAACTTCGACAAGCTCAACCAGCAGGTGCAGCAGCAGAACAAGCAGTATAACAGTCTTGCCGAGCCGAAAATCGGCATGGTGAAGAAAGCCTATCAGCAGGGCAAGGACCAGCTTGACAATATCGCCGATTTGGTCGGACAGGTCAGCAACGCCACTCACATGCTGCCTTCCTTCCTCGGCCAGAACGGTGCCCGCACATACTTGCTGGCGGCACAGACCACATCCGAAACACGTTCCGGCGGCGGCTTGGTTGGCTCTCTCGGCACCATGACTGCGGATTATGGCAAAATCGTGGTGGGGGACTTCCACCCGAATGGTGAATTCGTCAATGGCAACAATGGCACCGCTGAGGAACATGCGGTATTCAACAGGCCGCTGGGTTTCTCCTTCGACGTGCGAGACACCTTCGCGGTACCGGATGTTTCCCGCAACGCGGAAATGCTCAACGCTTCATGGCAGCGTTCGCAATATGCCTGCAACATCGACGGTTTGATTTCCGTGGATCCGGTGTTCATCCAGAAGATGGTGGAGATCAACGGACCCGTCACCTTATCCAACGGCACTGTGCTTACCGGCGAGAACACCGCCGAATACATGCTCAACACCATCTACAAGGACGTTCCTGTGGCACAGCAGGACGAATACTTCGAGTACATTGCCAAAACGGTGATGGACGGCGCTTTTGGCAACATGACTGTGGACAAGATGATGAAGGTGGCGCAAAGCATCGGTGATTTGGCCGAGAACCGCCACTTCTACGCCTACACGTTCCACGATGACGAAGCGAAGTACTTCCAAGGTGCTGGACTCGCCAAGAATGCGCCTGAGAGCGAGACCAATCCGGAAACGGGCATTTACATCAGCGAGCAGAATCCTTCGAAGATGGGTTGGTATATCGACCGTACCAGCGAAGTGACCAAGACAGGGGGCAAGACCTACCACGTGAAGTACACGCTGACCAACCGTATGACTTCCACGGAAATGGCTGCCTGCACGAGTTACATTCTCGGTGGTGAGCAGAAGGGCGTCGGTGGCGTGCCCGTGGCGCCGAGTGGCACATCCGCGCAGCGTGTGCTGATTTACGCGCCTGCAGGTGGTTCGATTGGATCAATCGCCGTGACCGGTGATGTGCGTGACCGTAGCAATGCCACCATGGACGGCAAGCCATTGAACTCCAGTATGGCGTACATTGCACCTGGCAAGAGCGTGACGTACGAGTTCGACGTGACCGTGTCTGACAAGGCCACGGCTGATATGAAGCTCGATCAGACGCCGTGTGGCAAAATGACCAATGATGTGAAATACAACTATTGAAATATGGCGCGGTAATTCTCGACATTATTGGTGTATGATTTCCTTGAGTTCATCTCAATGAAAACTTGTTCAATGAAGTCTATGAAGTATTGCTATATTCTTGGAAATACAGGGGGTATTTCTGCTGGAAAGCGGAGATACCCCCTATTTTATTAGTGAAAAAAGGGTGTATTTATGCGAATTGTTGTATTATATTGCATGTAATTAATATCCTATATTTTCAAGGGGTTGGCATGTCTGTTCTTGACGGATTTGAAGCAGTGGGAGAAAAGACCACCACCAATAAGATGACCATGACGGTCATGGAATCATCCGTTCGCTTTTCCAAAGGCGTGACCGAAGCGCTCGGATGCCCGGCATACGTGAAATTGCTGGTGAATGACAAGCAGAAGAAGATTGCAGTCCAGGCATGCGACGCCAAAGACGAGAACGCCATCAAGTTCTGCAAGACCAAGCGAAGCAAGGCCGATGGCGTCAACTCTGACGCTGCAGGAAAGGCTTCTTCCGTGACCGTGCGTACCACCGATGTGCTGGTAGCGGTGCAGAAGTATTTCACCTTCCCGCCGGTCGCAGACGACCAGATCGCCTATTTCGCCATGGATGGCGAGTCCTACCCGGATGAGAAGGTTGTCATTTTTGCTGTGGCCGATGCCTCAAAGGGTGTATCCGGCAAGCGCGGTCCCCGCAAAGGTTCGCATCATACGGCCAAAGATGGCGAGTAAGTGAACAATATTCCGTTCAGCTTGAAAAATCGCATATAGTACAGTTCTCTTGATGTGAGTGCTGTACTATATGCAGTATCTTGATAGGCTGTGCGAAACGTCCATAAACGCTAATAATGAGTACGTATGCATCCAGCCCAAAAATCCTGAAAAAGGGAGCTTGGAATGAATGTGGCAGGTAGTGGGCGTGTAGGATCTTCGTTCAGTATTCGAGTCGCTCAAAATAACGTGCTTGGTTGGCGATGGACGGTGGAAAAAGAGCATGACGGCTTTTTCGAGCCCGTTGCGTCTGGCCGTTCGCTCACGCGTAAGATGGCCAAAAGGGCCGCGATAAAAGCGATGAATGAATTGCGTGCATAAACAACCGTAACGCCATGAATGGCCTGCATCTTTCCATATGAAATATAAAAGAGGCATATAAGACAGGAGAGGCTCCGCACAATGTGTGCGGAGCCTCTCCTGTCTGAAAAACTAAAACTCAGTAGCAGTGGTGGGCGAGCCAGTAGGTGTAGGCGCCCTGGATGGAGCCGTAGCGCTGTGCGCAGTAGCCCCAGAACCACTTAAGCTGGGTCTGGTAGTTGGTGGCCCAATCGGCACCGGCGCTCACCATCTTCGAACCGGGCAGCGCCTGCGGCAGACCGTACGCGCCGGAGCTTGGGTTCGTGGCTGCGACATTCCAACCGGACTCATGAGAAATGATGTACACGGTGGCGGTGAAATCGGCCTCGGAATAGCCGCTGGACAGCAGATAATCGTGAGCCCACTGCTGCATTTCGCCAGCCGGCACGGTGGTGCCGATTGACGCTGCGGCCGCGGACGGCGTGGACGAGGAGCCGGTGCCGACGAGGATCACCTTGTCGGTCGGAGCCTTCTTCACGAAAGAGCTGATCATATTGGAAGACATGACCTTGCCGCCGGACTTGGTGACGAGGTTCGTGGTCTCCATAACACCGTTCGCGCCTTCGGTCTCGACCTTCTCCTGGCCCTTCGGCAGGCTGGAGGTCTCCTTTTTGACCGTGTTGAATGCGATATCCGTATCAGACACCTCAACGGAAGCGCCGGCACGTTCGATCTTGATGACGGTGTTCTCGTTCACCTTCGTATCCAAAGACGGGGAAACGGTGTCTTCCGTATCAAGGGTGATGTCGCCCGCGTCAAGCACGGACTTCACGTCGGTGAAATGCATGCCGGGAACCACGCGGGTCTTGCCGTTGATCTTCACGGTGACGTACGAAGTATCTCCGGAAAGCGCCTCACGGGCGTTGCCACGGGAGGCTTCGATGCTGTCGGTGACGGAATACGCGGTAACCTGCTTGGCAGGAGACTTCTCCGCGGTGGCGTACAGATTATGCGACACGATGCCGCCAGTGGCCAACAGCCCCACTGCCGCAACCGTTGCGACAATCTTCACCATCTGAGATTTGCCCGGCAAGGCAAACGTAGTTGGTTGGGCATGTTTCTTATGGCTAGCCATTCTGCTCCTACATCGGGTACAATTCCTCGGCGGATTCCGTGCCTAGGGCACGGCGCACAACCGCTAGGGTTCCGCCGGAATGCGCGCAACTGCATATAGTCTACCGCACCCCAAGGAACTTGAAGATAACGTATGCAACGCGCAGGCGACGGGCCGAATCATCGTTCCGACTGACTACTTGGCGTTTTCACTTTGGCGTCTTCACTGGACACGGCGTCCCCATCGGAAGCGGCCGCATCCATATCCAACGCCTTGGCCTGGCTGATCAGATCATCCAAATCGGAAGCGCGCAACGCGCCGGCCTGCTGGAAGATGATCTGCTGCTTCTTGACGACCATCAGCGTCGGCACTGCCTGAACCTTGGCCGCGGCGGCCAGATCGGGATTCTGATCGATATCCACCTTCGCGAAATAGACGTCCGGATTCGCCTCGCTTGCCTTCTCGAACGTTGGGCCGAATGCACGGCACGGACCGCACCACGTGGCCCAGAAATCCACGAACACCAGATCATTGGATTCGACGACCTGGTTGAAATCCTGCGAAGTGACTGCATGCGTTGCCATATGCGTTCCCCATTTCCCGGCTTACGCTATAAGCCGATTTCAAAAAACAATATCGTGCGATGCTGCGCAATATTGCGAAAGCCCGTTTGCGAAAAGTATATAGCCGCACGCCACGCAAACACACTGCCGCACCCGATTGCGCTATGGGAAGAATCGGAAGCACGCGACATTCACATGCCGTGCGTGATAATGGAACCATGCCAGTGATGAATGATGAAGTGCCCGACGAGGGCGATTTCGACGCCAACCGCCATCGCGGGGAATTCGACGACATTACGCCGGAGGATTTCATCCGCGGAATGGGCAACCCTCCGGGATGGCTCCCATCGGACGAAATCAACCGCATGCGCCACGAAATACCGATTCCGTACGTCGTGGTCGTGCCGGTGCGCACCGACGATCTCGGCAGGGTGGCGCAAATCGGCTCGCTGCTGCGCGTCACCGACGACGGCGGTATCGAACGCACATTGATCGCCGGACGTGTGCTCTATCACGAATCGTTGCGTGAAGCGGTGGCGCGCAACGTCGCAAAAGATTTGGGCGATATCGCCCTGCCGCAGCTGCCGATCAGCCTGCAGCCGTTCACCGTGGCCGAATTCTTCCCGACACCCGGCCTGTCCGACTATTACGATCCACGCCAACATGCGATCGCGCTGTGCTACGTGGTGCCGATCGCCGGCGATTGCAAGCCGCAGGACGAGACGCTCGATGTGGAATGGGTCGACCCGTCCGGAGACATGCTCGACACCTTCGTCGGGCAGATGGCCAATGGTTACGGCACCATCGTGCGGCAGGCGCTCGCATGGACCGGCAAGTAGGACAAGCCGCGCACGCGAGGCAAGAGCTAGTCAAACTAGGCGAACAGGCAGATAGGGGAGGATTAGAAAAAAATATGACGATTGAACTGAACAACAACGTATATGCGGACGGCGGCAACGATACCGAAACCACGCCGGTGGTGCTCGTGCACGGCTTTCCGGTGGACCACCGCATGTGGGACGAGTGCGCGGCGGCTTTACGCGACCAAGCTGTGAAACAAGGCGTGAAACCATTTGCGATCTGGGCTCCGGATATGCCCGGCGCCGGCGAAGGACCGATTCCGTCCGACGAAGACAGCGGCGGCAAGGACGCCGACGGCGCGTTCCCATACGGACTGGACCGCATGGCGGACGCGTACGTGGACCTGCTGCACGCCGCCGGCTACGGCAAGGCCATCTGGGTGGGCCTGTCGATGGGCGGCTACCTGATTCTCGACATCCAACGCCTGCATCCGGAAGCGGTGGCGGCGCTCGCCCTGTGCGACACGAAAGCCGACGCCGACTCCGCCGACATGCGATTGAAGCGCGTCGCAATCGCCACCGACTGCGAAACGACCGGCACACACGAGCCGGTCATGGGATTCGCCGTGCCGTCGGAAGCCGATTCCACCGTGAAACAGTCGGACGCCTACTGCAGGCAGTTCGAAACGTGGATCAACGAACAGCCCGCCGACGGCATCGCCTGGCGCGAACGCATGGCCGCTGGCCGTCCCGACCTGAACGACGTGCTGCCGAACATCAACGTGCCAGTCGCAGTAATCTGCGGCGACAAGGACCCGTCCAGCCCGCCGGCAGTGATGAAGCCGGTCGCCGACGCGATGACGAAAACCGACGTGACGATGACGGTGATCGACGACTGCGGCCACTTCAGCGCGTACGAACACCCCGACCAGGTGGCCGCCGCGTTACTGGAACTGGTGAAGCGAGTCGGCTGAGCCGGCTGCGACGATTATCTGTGGCAGACCATCCGGCGTATCGACAAGATATAGAGAAAATATATAAAACGTATATACGGAATATGTACTGCGTATGTATAACGAATATATTCCGTATATAACACGCATGAAAGAGGCAACACAACCATGAGCGTGTTCTCACCACTGGCATTGACGCAGACCCTGCCGTTCCTGCCACTCGCCCAAGGAGACATCGACTACGAAGTGGCACGACGCGGCGAACCCGACCTGTTCGCCAAAGTCCTGGCGGAACCGGCAACGAAAGTCATCCTCGTCAAAGACGGCAAAGTGGCCGTGCCGCACGGCCAAGGCGCCATCGCCGACTACGCCAACGTGAAAATGCGCCTCGCCCAACTGCCGGGCGCGTACGTTGCCGCGGAACTCGAATCGCACCCATCGGCGCTCGCCATATTCCTCGGCTCGTACGGCGGACGATTGGGCGAGCACGTCGTCGCCGTGGACGTGACGCACGTCCAGCCGAACGATACGACGATTACGGCTGCGACGGCTCGCAGCGGGGGAGCGGATGACGCGTTCGCCGAAGTGCCGGCGCATGAATCGCAGGAAAACGCGAAATCGCTGCTGGAAAGCGCGGCAACCCGATTCGACTGGGTGGACCTGCGCGGATTCGCGCCCCACGCCAGCGCACGCGAAGCCGGACAGGCAACCTCCGCCATCTCGCTCAGCATGTGGCACGCCCGGCAGCGTCACTGCCCGACATGCGGCGCGCCCGTCAAACCGGCGCTCGGCGGCTGGGCTCAGCACTGCACGAACGACGAGGATGGCAATCGTTTGCTGTTCCCCCGAATCGAGCCAGCGGTGATTACTGCGATCGTCGACCATGATGACCGTCTGCTGCTGCAGCACAACAGCGCATGGCGCAACAACGGCCTGTACTCGGTTTCGGCCGGATTCGTGGAGGCTGGCGAAAACCTGGAGCACGCATGCCGACGCGAAGCCAAAGAGGAAGTCGGCATCGAAATAGGCGAACTCAAATACCTCGGCTCCCAGCCGTGGCCGTTCCCCTCGTCTCTCATGATGGCGTTCAAAGGCGTGGCGGTCACCACCGACGTGCACGTGGACGGCGAGGAAACGTTGCAGGCGCGTTGGGTCACACGCGACGAATACATGAGCGAACTGGTTTCGGGACGTATGGAGGCTCCGGGCAAAGCCACGATCGCACGCTACATGATTGAGGAATGGCTCGGCCACGACCTGCCGTGACAAGACCTGCCATTAAAAGGTGGTATCGGCTGAGCCTGTCTTCGGGGCGGTTGCCGGGGGAGCTTGTTTAGGTATTCGTTTGGGCACTCGTCTGCGTATCATGCTGCATGGTATGTACCGTTAAGAGAGTGAATGAGGAAACCACATACATGTCTGATAGAAGTGGGCAGAACGATACGGACAACAGCTTCGCCGGCATCTCGTTTGAAGGGGTGAATGCCGTGCCGCCGCAGTCTGGTGAGAACGGCGATACGATCAATCTCGCCGACGTGTCCGATATGTCCGAACAGGACGACGTGTCCAACGCCGCCACCGAGACCATGCCGCCGTTGAATTTCGCATCGGACCAGACCCAGCCGTTCCAGTCATTCCCGACGGCCGGTGCCGCCGAAACCACGCCTGCCGGAACTGTCCCCAACGGAGCTGTTCCCACTGGTGCCATTCCTACCGGTGACATGCCCTCATCCACGCCCGCTCCCGCCATTCCCGTGCTCACCATGCCGGTCGAAGGAGAAGCCGTCGTGGCCAAGAAACGCAAACTGCCGCTGATCATCACCGGAATCGTGCTCGCCGTACTGGTGGTCGCCGCGATCGCCGGCTTCTTCACCGCACGCTGGTACTTCCAAGACAAGGCCGCGCCGGGCGTGACCTTCGGCGGAACCAGTGTGGCCGGACAGACCGCCGACCAGCTGAAAAACACGGTGACGGCCGCCGTGAAGAACACCACCGTGAACATCAAGGACGGCAACGGCAACAACGCTTCCGGCAGCCTGAGCGACCTCGGCGTGAGCTACAACGTCGACAAGACGGTCACGGAACTGCTCGCCGCCAAGCACCAGACCAACGGCGCACTCGAATACATCAACGAAGTCAACCCGTTCGTCAAGAAGAACGTGCCACTGAACGCCAAGTCCAACAAGCTGGCCCTCAGGACGTTCGTCACCGACAAATTCGTGCAGGACACCGACCGCGCGGTACCGTCCACCGCATCGTACGATGCCAACGCGCGCGCCTTCGTCGCAGTGGAAGGCCGCGGCGGCAGGTCCCCGAAGGTGGACAACGTGATCGACGCGGTCGCCAAAGCCATCGCGAACCCGGGGCACAGCGGCAGCGTGACGATCACGTACGAAACCATCGACGTGCCGGTCGCACTGCCTGAAGCCCAAAACGTGGCCGACCAGGCAAACGCGCGACTGAACGCGCCGATCGTGCTGGACAACGGACAAGGCAAGACCTTCCAGATTCCAGCCGAAGTCGTGGCCTCATGGCTGAAAACCGATGCCGACCTCGAACACGGCACGCTTTCGCTGTCCTACGATGACAACGCCATCACCAACTACGTGCAGCAGCAGGTCCCAGCCCAGCTCAACCAGGACGCGGTCGACCAGGAAGACGCCGTCGACAACAGCGGCAAAGTGCTGGCCACCATCGTCAAAGGCGTGAACGGCGTGAAGGTCAAGAACATGGAAGCGCTCGCACCGGAGATCGGCGAAGCGCTCAAAAACGGCCAAGGCGCCACCATTCCGGTGGACGGCGACGTGCAGAACTTCAAAACCGTGCAGAAGAAGAGCGAATACCGCATCGTGGTGGACCGCACCGCGCAAACCGCCACCGTGTACCACAACGACGAGGCCGTCAAGACCTTCCCGGTGTGCACGGGCACCACCGGCAAGCACGAAACCGACCTGGGCACCTTCTACATCTACCTCAAGTATCAGATCCAGGACATGACCGGCCTGAACGACGACGGCTCGCGCTACCTGTCCAAGGGTGTGAAGTGGGTAAGCTACTTCTACGGCGGCGAAGGCTTCCACACGGCAAGCTGGAACAATTACGGCATCGCCCACGGCGACCCGGCGCACTACGGCTCCCACGGCTGCGTGAACATGTACGAAGCCGATTCCAAGTGGATCTACGACAACTGCCCGGAAGGCACCATCGTGCAGGTAGTCGGCGCCATGCCATCCGGACCGGTACGCTGACCCGTTACGCTGACCCGTTACGCGTGGCGCGGGTGCGCGGCGTTCGCATACGCCGTACAATGGGCGGCATGAGCGAAGCAAACGATAGCAAAGTGAACCTCGACGTGCCCGAGCACCTCGAATACTCCGACGAGCACGTGTGGGTGGATTCCTCCGTTGAACCCGCCATGGTGGGCGTTACCGAATACGCCACCGAACAGTTCGGCGAACTCGTGTACATCGATTTGCCTGAAGTCGGTACGCAGGTCGAAGCTGGCGACGAAGTGGCGGAATTCGAATCCTCCAAGGCGGTCACCGCGCTGGTCTCGCCGGTGGCTGGCACCATCCGCTACGTCAACAACGAGGCTGCGGACGATCCGAGCATTGTGACGGACGATCCGTACGGCGAGGGCTGGATTTTCAAGATCGAGCTTGAGGATGACGAGCCTGACCTGCTTAGCGCTGACGAGTATGCCAAGATTGTGGCTGACTGAATAGCACGGACGTCTAGTTTTAATTACGGCTGCGGCCGGCGGATACGATGCGCGACACACTCAAGGCCGTTCGGCCGGGCTTACGGTCGCGCATCGTACCCGCCGGCCGCAGCCTTTTTATGGGAAGTGCCTTGCGGGGCCCTGAAAGTTCCCTGATTTTCTCGGTGGCGTTACTGTTTGTTCGAACGCGACCTCTATAGTGGGCATATGAGTGAAATTCAGCCGTTGCCGCAGTTCCCGCCGCAGCGTGCGCCGCAGCACGACCAGCAGCGCGAACAGCAGCGTATGGGGGAGCGGATGGACGATTCTTGCGATGACATGCCCACCGTGCCGATTCCGGCACGCAAGGTGGTCACCACCTTCGACGCGGCCTCCAGACATGAGCGTCTTGAAGTCAAACCGCCGCTGACCAGGCTGTTCCGCCGCACGATCACCAAAGCATTCAGTGTCTGGCTGAAATTCTCGACCGCATTGGTGCGGTCGCTCGACTGGTATCCACGCGTAGAACCTTACGTCGGCTACGGCACCGAACATTACTCCCGACTGATCTGCCGTACCGTATACGGCCCGTTCAAACGGCAGGCCGGCCGCCTGATTCGCGGCATCCGTGGCATGCTGATGGTGCCGTCCCCGCATACCAAAGTGCGGATCGCCATCGATGACGTGCCCATCGAAACAGTGCAGGTGGGTGCGTCGGAAGTATACGACGCGATCGACAGCAATCCTGATATTTCCAGCGAATTCGCGGCATCCGACGATGCCGGCTACCTCGACCTCGTCGCCGAGCATTCGCTCGAACCGGGCATCCACAACGTCTCGTACAAAGTGCGCAGCCGCAAGCCGGTCAACGCCAATCTTTTCACCATTCCCAGCGGCACCAAAGTGGGCGTGATCTCCGACGTGGACGACACCATCATGGTCACGCAGGCGCCGCGTCTGATGAAGGCCGCCTACAATCTGCTGCTGCTTAATCCGCGCAAAAAAGTGCCGGTGGCCAGCATGAACCTGCTGTTCAACCGCATCGCGGACATGTTCCCGGACGCGCCGTTCTTCTACCTGTCCACTTCGCCATGGAATGTGGAAAGCTCGATCCGCCATTTCATTACGAACCACGGTTTTCCGGAAGGTCCGCTGCTGCTGCGCGACCTTGACCCGAGGCCGAAAACCTTCATTCCGTCGGGCGTGCAGCACAAGCTTGAATACGCCGAACAGCTCATGGCCGATTTTCCCGATATGAAGTTCATTCTGATCGGCGACGACGGGCAGAAGGATCCGACCACATACGCCACAATCGCACGCCGCTACCCGGGGCGTGTGCTGGCGATTGGCATCCGGCAGCTGTCCCCGCGCGAAGTGACCGGCAATTTCGGTTCCGTCGCCGGGCGCGCGAACACGCAGCCGATGCCGGTCACCGACGTACCGGTGTTTACGGGAGCGACCGGGTCGAACATCATGAAAACCATGCTGCCGTACCTGCGCGCCACCCAAGCCGCGGATGGCGAAACCGACTGACCGGCCCGGAATCCGGCAGCATGCATGGCTGCACGGTGCGGCTGCCGGAAGCATCGGCGCACATCGCCGTCGGAAAGTTAGGCGGCGCAGGCCGGTATAATCGCGTGCATGAGTGAATTTCGGGGCATGAACGACCCGTCCGCATCGGAGCAGGATGGGTTCGGCGCGATTCCGCGCGCGAAACGGGTGCCGAAGGAGCGCGTCTTCCATGGCGACACCTTCATCGATCAATACGAATGGCTGCGGGACAAGCAATCGCAGGACGTTCAAGACTACGTGGCGGCACAGAACCGCTACTGCGAACAGCGCATGGCACCGCTCGCATCGTTGCGCAAAACGTTGTTCGAGGAATTCAAGTCGCATGTGCAGGAAACCGACATGTCCGTGCCGACGCGCATGGACGGCTACTGGTACTTCACCCGCACCATGCAGGGGCGGCAATACGCCACGCAATGCCGCGTGCCGATCCGCGGCGCGGACGATTGGGATCCGCCGACAGTGGAGGCCGGCGTGCCACTCGACGGCGAACAGGTGGTGTTCGATACGAACGCCGAGGCGCAAGGCCACGATTTCTTCCGCATCGGCGGCATGGACATTTCCAAGGACGGCCGTTGGATGCTGTACGGCACCGACACGAGCGGCGACGAACGCTACGATTTCCGCATCCGCGATCTTGAGACCGGCGACGAGCTGGAGGAGCGGTTCGAAGGCATCGGCGGAGCCTGCTTCACGCCGGACGCGCAATGGGTGTTCTATGTGCTGTTGGACGACGCGTGGCGTCCATACGCGGTGATGCGCCACCGCGTCGGCACCCCCGTGACCGATGACGTGGAGGTGTACCGCGAGGCGGATGAACGCTTCTGGGCGGGCATCGGATTGTCCTTCGACGAACGGAACATCGTGATCGGCACCGGGTCGAAAACCACCACCGAGGTGCTGATGCTGCCGGTGGACACCCCAGAGGGCTCGTTCCGGGCGTTCATTCCGCGCGAAACCGACGTGGAATACGATGTGAGCTTCGCCTGCTTCGAAGGCGCGGGGGAGCATGGCGAGGATATTCCGCTCGCCGTGGTGTACCACAACGCGTTGAATCCGAATTTCGAGATCGATGTGATCGATATGCGGACGCACGAGCCTCCATACCGGCTGGGCGAAGGCGTGCGCGTGGCGGTCGGCTCGCCCTACGGTTGCGAGCATGGCGACGACGTGGACCCCGGCGCCTCCTCCATGCCGATCGGCACCCCGTATTCAAATCCCTGCAATCCCGCCATTCTGCAGGGCGCGCATGGCTTGGGCATCGAGGGTATCTCGATCCATCGGCATTTCGTCGCATTGCAATACCGCGCGGAAAGCCTGCCGCACATCGCGGTGATGACGAAACGGGCCGCCGCCGAGGATTTCCTGGCCGGCCGGCCATGGCGGTTCACCGAACTGGTGCCGCACGCGCTGGAGGACGATTGGGACGTCGACGAATCCGTGGACGAGATCAACGAGGAACGCGCCGAGATCTGGGGCAAACTGGACGCGGCCGCCGCCGCGCAAGGCAAGGGATCGGCCGTGCATGGCGTCTCGCGTCGGGCGATGACGTCGTCGGACGGCGCCACCGCCGACCGCATGCCGGGGGAGACGCGCCGCCTGTATTCGATCGGCGTGGGTGGCAACCCCTCGTATGACGCGCCGCGCATGCGCTACTCGTTCGCCAGCTACACGCGCCCCGGCGAGCTGCATGACTACGATCCGGACACCGGCGAGGACCGTCTGCTCAAACGCGCCACCGTGCTGGGTGGTTTCGATCCGCGCGACTACATGGAACGCCGGGTGTGGGTCACCGCGCGCGACGGCGAACGCATCCCCGTCTCGCTGGTATGGCGGCGTGACGTGCCGACCTGCGATTCCGCCATGTTCATCACCGGCTACGGCGCGTACGAGATCAGTTCCGATCCGGGATTCGCGGTGTCACGCATCAGCATGCTCGACCGCGGCGTGCTGTACGCCGTGCCGCACATCCGCGGCGGCGGCGAAATGGGACGCGCCTGGTACGAGCAGGGGCACCTGCTCAACAAGAAGCATTCGTTTGAGGATTTCATCGACGCCACGCGCGCGCTGCAACGCGCCGGACTGGCCTCGCCGCTGCGTACAGTGGCGAACGGCGGCTCGGCGGGCGGCCTATTGATGGGGGCGGTCGCCAACATGGCTCCGGAATGCTATGCGGGCGTGGAGGCGGATGTGCCGTTCGTGGACGCGCTGACCTCGATCCTTGATCCTTCGCTGCCGCTGACCGTCACCGAATGGGACGAGTGGGGCGATCCGCTGCACGACGCGGATGTGTACGCGTATATGAAGTCGTACACGCCATACGAGAATGCGCCAGATAGTGAAAATGACGAAAGAACTGCCGTTTTTCCGAAAATTTTCATTACCACATCCATGAACGACACCCGCGTGCTGTATGTGGAGCCGATGAAATGGCTGGCCCGGCTGCAGCATGCCGGTGTGGACGCCGTGGCGAAGATTGAGGTTGAGGCTGGTCATGGGGGTACGTCTGGAAGGTACAAGCAGTGGGAGGAGATCTCCTATGAGAATGCTTGGTGTCTTTCGATGATGGGTATCACGCATTGATCCGGTTTGTGGGACCTTTCATGTTCGGATGAGGTCGGTTTCGGAACGGTCTGTTGTTATGTGACGGGGTGCACCGTATGACGCACCCCGTTTTGCAAACGCTTCCATTTGCAGTTTGTTTCATGAAACATTGAAACAGCTCGGGTGATTGTTTTCGGCGTTTCTTGCATAATCCTCCGATTTAGGGGTGTTCCGTCAAACGTTTTTTCCAACTTTTGACGGCATGTTAAACCTTTTATAAGGTCATGCTTGCACCTGTTTTCAGAGTGTTTCATTGTCTGTGTGGGGTGGTCTAGTAGGGTCCAGAGAAATAGCAGGTTTACGGGTAAAACCGACTAGATTGCATTGCGACCAGGGGGAAGAATGGCAGGCATGCATAAAGCCGTAAGTGAGCGGCATGGAATGACAACGATTGCCGCGTTGGTGGCAATCGTTGCGATGATCTTCGCAAGTGTGATCGCAGCGCCGCAACGCGCGTATGCTGAGGGATACAATATCAGCGATCTCGGTTGGGTTGACAAGGACGACACCTCCTTCGAAATCAGTTCCGACGGAGGCAAGACGTGGAAGCCGTACATTTCCGGCATGCAGGTCAACTACGGTGATCAGATCCGCACCGAACTGCATTGGAAAGTGCCGAACGACGTCAAAATCAACGAGGGCGACACCTTCGTCTACGACCTTCCCAGCAATCTGGAATACAAATCGAACGAGAAATACCCGATCTACAACGGTGGCGACGTGGTCGGCTACTACACCATCGACGGCGACAAAATGGTGGCCACCTACACCCGCGGCGAATCGGCGGGGTCCAACATCGAAGCGTTCGTGACCACTGACGGAACCATCACCTCGAACAAAACCGGTGGTTCGGCTGGCGGCGATACCAGCTTTACCTTCCCCGGATATGGCACCATCACCGTGAACGTGGAGGGCAAACACAGGGTCAACGTGGTCAAACGCCCGGCAATCTCCACTTCCGACGCATCCACCTACGATTTCGTTTTGGAAGTGACCTCTACAGGCACGAACACCGGCGTGACCATAGACGACACCATGGGCGGCCTGCTGACCTTCGTGGACGGATCCGTGCACATCTACACCGACGCCGACTGCAAGAACGAATACACGGGCGCATGGCAATCCTCCAAAACCGACGACCATAATTTCAACGTCACCATCGGCTCCATGGGCGACGGTGAGAAACTATACGTGCGCTACTCGGTGAACGCCGACAAAGACAGCGTCATCAAGGCATGCCGCGAGGCCGGCAATTGCAGCAATGCCACCGAAAACAAAAACAAGGTGACCTATTCCAGCAACGAAGACGTCAACAAGAAGGAAACCAGCAACTCCATCTGGTTCAACTACAGCGACTGGTATGTGAACAAAAGCGCAACCGCAGCAAAAGACGAAAATGGCACGCAAGGCTTCACTTGGAACATCACCATCGGCGCTGGCGAAGGCCAATCCGTCGACGGAGCCACCGTCAAAGATCTGCTCGACAAGAACAACCTCAAGGAACCGACCGGAGATCTGGTGCTCAGCTGCTACAACAGCGGCGACTGGAAATCCGTGTGTCCGACCGGCTCGCCCGGCGCATATACGGACGACGACCCGTACAATCCGCAGCATTACATCAAACTTAGCTGGAGCGATCTCGTAGCAGGCACCGTGACCCTGCCCTCCGGCGGCTACGACCATTTCCAAATCCAGTATTGGACCGAAGCGAAAAACGTGCCGGTCGAAGGAAGCGGCGAACACCAGAAATACAAGAACGAAGTCACCGTAAAACCTCAGGATGGAACCGGCAAAACAGCCACGGCCGAACCTCAACTCGGCACGGACGCGGTCGAACTGAAGAAAACATGCACGTCGCCGGCATCCGAAGCGAAGAACCTGACGTGGGTGACCAGCATGAAAGCCTTGGAAGACCTCACCAACGCCGAACTGACCGACAAGCTGGATGTGGACGACAGCGGCAAGGATCTGGGATCCAAGCAAACCTTGGTGAAAGACAGCATTAAAGTGTACACCGACGCCGCCCTGACGCAGCAATACGCGGGCGGATACACGACAGAGGCCACCGATAGGGGATTCACCATCGTGTTCGCATCATTGCCCAAAGGCACTACGGTGTACGTGCAATACCAGTCCACCGTCAACGACGGTGTGACCGACGAAACCGTGTGGAACCGAGCTTCGGCATTGAACAAAACCTCCACGGCGAAACACCAGCATCGCGGCGACGTGCTCGGCAAGGAAGACGCCAACCAGTATTGGGACCAATACGGGTACGGCTACACCGCCAACTCCAAAGGCGTGATCCGCTGGCGCATCAAAGTGCATGACGTGATGTCGGACGCCGAAAACATCGTGGTGACCGATACGTTGCCCGTCCACACGCGGTACGACGCGAAATCGTTGAAGATCTTCGACGCTTCCAGCACCACAAAAATGCTGTCCGGAGTGAGCGCCAAAGACAACGGCGACGGCACGGTGACCTTCACCATAGCCAAGGGTACCCCGGCGTTCAGCCAGGCGAAGACCTCGGCTGGTGTGCTCATCGTGTATGAGACGAGCATCGACCCGATCACCGCACCTGATTGGGGAAATTACGAGAACAAGGCGCACATCGACATTGATGGCAGCGCCGGAGGCGACGCTTCCGCCACAGTGGGCGCGAGCAAGCCGAAACTTCTTGACAAAAACGGCAAATACGATGCCACGACCGCGCCGAACGTGAACTACACGGTCAAAGTCAACCCGAATGCGGACACGCTTAACAAAGGCAACAACCTCACTCTGACCGACACCATGGGTCAGGCACTCGACCTCAACGCCAACAGTGTGTCGATCATGGACTCCGACAATGGAACCGCCATCAACGGTGCAACATGGTCATACAATCCGCGGACCCGCGAACTAGTGTTCTCCATTCCCGACGCCCGTGCATGCACCATCACCTACACGGCCGCGGTGCAGCTCAAACCAGGCGAAAGCTTCGGATCGCTGGGTGGCAACAAAATCGTGCTCGCCGGGTATGAGAACAACGGCGGAACATCGCAAAACACGATCACCGGCACCGTGCAGCAAAGCAAAGGCGGTATGAAATACAATCAAAGCACGCTGCAGATTTACAAATACACCGACGGCGATCTCGGCAAGCCGGCGGGCAGCGCCACCTTCAAAGTGGAAAGCGTCACCGGATGCAACTTCGTGTCGTCTACGGCCGATGCCGATGGCACCTGCAATGGTACGGTTGACAAAGAAATCACCAAGCGGCTGACCACAGGAGCATCCAACGGACTGTCCGACCGACTGCAGCTGGACTACGACACCGTATATAAGGTCACCGAGCTGACAGGTCCGGACGGCAAAGTGCCCGGCAGCACTGATTCGCAATACGAGAAATCCGCTCCGCTCTATGTGATATTCCCCGGACATGACGCGCAGACCGCTGCCGGTGCATACGATGGACGATACGACAACAAAACCGTTACCGTAGACGGGCAAAGCGGCAAATTGATCGTCGCCGTAGCCAAAGACAGCAACGGCAACACGATCACATTGGGCAACTACCGTTGGAACTGCAGCAACGACCACAAAGCGAAGTTCAAGGTGCAATTCACAAAGGTGGATGCGGCGAATGCCGGTGTACCCGTCGACGGTGCCACCATGCAGCTGACTCGTGTCGGATCGTCGCAGGTGGAATCCGATTGGACATGGACCACCTCCGGCAGCGAGACGAAAACGCTCGAACTCCTGCCCGGACGGTACAAGCTGACCGAAGCCAACGCACCGGACGGATACCAAGTCATGGATCCGATCATCATTCTGGTCGGCGAAGACGGCACCATCACCGTCGACGGCAAAAATGTGACCGATAGCGACGGCATCGGTCACGTGCAGGCGGAGGACGCACCGAAAACCACGTCGTTGACTGTTACGAAAACATGGAACGACAATAACAACCAGGACGGCAAACGCGCATCCGTCACCTTCGATTTGTACCGCAAGACCGACGGCGATGCCGATTATACGAAAGTCGACGGGCAAAGCCGCATACTCAATCCCGACAAGAGCGATAACGTGCAATGGATGGGACTGCCGGTGAAAGTCGACGGCAAAACCGCGGCCTACAAGGCCGTCGAAACCACGACGCACGGGTACAACTCGCGATGCGCTGACGTGCAATACAACACCGACGGTTCGGCTGCCACCGAACAATGCACCAACACGCACACGCCCGAAACCACGTCGATCGGCGTTGAAAAAGCATGGGACGACGCCGACAACCAGGACCAGAAGCGCCCTGACAGCGTAACCGTGCATCTGTTGAAAAACGGAGAGGAAACCGATCAAAGCGTGACGCTCAATGCGGTTGGAAACTGGCGGAACGACAGCGCGTTCACCAATCTGCCCGTCTACGAGGATGGCAAGAAGATCGTGTATACCATACGCGAAGATACGGTGAGCGGCTACACCACGCACATCACCGGCTCGCAAACCCAAGGTTTCGCCATCACCAACACGCACCACCCCGAAAACGAGGAGGTGTGGTTCTCCAAGCAGGACCTCAAGGGTACGGAGATCGCAGGTGCCACCATGCGCCTCACCGGTACGCTGAATGGTGGCGCCGAATTCGAAGCGCAGACCTGGGTAAGTGAGCGGGATAAGTCGGAGAGCATCAAGCTCAAGCCCGGCACCTACACCTTGACCGAAACCAAGGCGCCGGATGGTTATCTGGTAGCGGATCCGGTCGAATTCAAAGTCGTGAGCGACGCCGTCACCAGCAAGCTCAGCGTGCAGATCAAGCAAACCGATGGCACATATGCCGACGTGCAGGACAATACCATCGTGATGACCGACCAGTACCGGACGCATCAGGTGACCGTCAATAAAAACAGTCTCACCAGTGGCATCACCAATATCGACGGCGCGCAGATGAGCATCACCGGCACCACCTTGGACGGCAAGGCGATCGACGAGATCACCTGGACCAGCAAGGGCGGCGAACCCGGCGAACTCACCCTGCTACCCGGCACCTACACCCTGCGTGAAAAGGTGGCGCCGGACGGCTATGAAACCGCGGATGACATCGTATTCAGCGTCGGGCTCGACGGCAGCGTGACCGTCAACGGCGCCAAGCAGGATTCCAATACCGTCGTCATGAAGGACAAGCCGGGCAAAAGCGGCATCCTGTTCTCCAAAACCAAGGTCGGCGGCGGCAGCGAGCTGGCTGGAGCGGAATTCTCCATAACCGGCAAAACTTTCGAAGGCAAGACGATCAACGAAATCACCTGGACGAGTGGCGGCGGATTGCCCAAGCAGTTCCAGTTGCAGGATGGTGTGTACAAGCTCACCGAAACCAAGGCACCGGTCGGCTATGAAAAAGCGAGTGCGGTCAACTTCACCATTTCCCGCGGCGAAGCGTATGTGAACGGCAAGCTGGTGGATGACAACACCATCCGCGTCGAGGATCGCGTGGATACGACCATGGTGCGCGTGCGCAAAATCTGGTCCGACCACAACTATTCGAAGCGTCCGACATCGGTAAAATTCCACCTGCTGCGCAACTCCAAGCAGCTGCAAGATGCGAAGTACACGGTGACGTTGAACAACAAGAACACCAGCGACTGGACGTACACGTGGACCGATCTGCCCCGATATGATGCGGACGGCAACAGGTACAACTACACGGTTGACGAGGAACTGACCCAAGAGCTCACAGGTAAGGAATACCGCGTTTCCGTGATCAAACGTCCGTACATCGACGGCGCCGAATTCACGGTATTGAACATTCGGGAGCCGGAAACGGCAAGCATCACGGTGAACAAAACGTGGAACGATCAGGATGACAACGATGGCAAACGGCCGAAGACGCTGACCTTCCATATTTGGGGAACCAGCAAACAGCCGAAGAGCGGCAGCGCCGACGAAACGGAAGACGTGACCGAACAATTGGTGGTGCAAACCGTGCGAACCAACGGCAGCAACACGCAATCGTGGACGTTCGAAGGTCTTCCCAAGCAGAACCTGTACAACAATCCGTACACGTATACGGTAACCGAGGAATCCGTAGATGGCTATACGGCAAGCGACGTGACGCTCGTCGGCGGTACGGCAACACGCTGTGCGGTGACGAGCACGGTCAAATCCTGCGCGTTCGATGTGACCAACAAGCATACGCCCGAAACCACGACATTGAGCGTGGACAAGACGTGGAATGACACCGATGCGCCCAGCAATGTGAAACGGCCGGGCGACAAGGCCACGATCTGGGTGCTTTCCAGCGTGTGGACCGATGCGAAGAACCAGACGCTGCCCGGATGGCCCTCACCGCAACACAACAGCGAGTGCAAGAACACCGGCACGACGGATGGCACGAATCCATGGGGTGTGAGCTGCATGGTGCTGACCTCGGAGAACGCCAAAGCGACGCAGGCCACCACGGCCAACGTCAACGGGGCTGACGGAACAAGCGAAGCGACCACTTCGCAAGAGGTGAGCGCGGACACGTGGACCTACACCTTCACGAACCTGCCCAAATACTACAAGGGCAAGGAAATCCAGTATTCGGTGACCGAAGAGGCCGTGAAGAACTACACGCCGACGCTCACCGGAGGCAAAGTCGCTGCGGCTGACGGCGCCGAGGGCAAGGCCAACGAGTCGGGCGAATCCGACAAGGCGGATGAAACAAGCGAAAGCGGTCAGAATGCGGAATCCTGGGCGTACACGCTGACCAACACCTACACGCCGGGGCATACCAGCCACAGCGTGCACAAGGTGTGGAAGGACTACGGCGACAGCAGCAAACGTCCGAAAGCGGTATATGCGACGTTGTATGCGAACGGCCAATCCACCGGCAAGACGGTGGCGTTGAACGACGGCAACAACTGGCAATACACGTTCACCGACCTAGATGAAAACAAGGTGTACACGGTGAAGGAAACCAACGAAAAGGGCGAAGAGATCAGCGGAGTGGACGGCTACTGCCAGCCGGTCATCAACAATGACCAGACGACCGGAATCTCCACCATCACCAACACCATCTCCATCGTGCTTCCCTCCACGGGCGGGCAACGATGGTGCTACGGCACACTTCTCGCGGTAGTGGCGCTCGGCATGATCGGCATGGGCTACGGCATCGCCAAACGTAACAAGACCAACAAGGAAGGAGACGCGCGATGAGGCGTCACGGAGCGAAACAGGGGAATCGGATGGATTACCGCATGGCCCGTCACGCGGCTGCACGACATACCGGCATGCGTTCGGTGCGCCGCATCGCGGCCGCGGCACTTGGCCTGGCGCTTTCCCTCGCGGGACTCAGCGCGCAATCGGTGGCTTTTGGCAATGACGATCCGACCAAGCCGGCAGCCACTGACGTGACCATGATCGCATTCCAGCAATCATGGAAGACGATTGGCGACGAATGCACGAAAACCTATGGTCCGGAAGGCGTGAAATACGTGCAGGTCTCCCCGCCGCAGGAATCCATCCAAGGCACGCAATGGTGGACCGTCTACCAGCCGGTCAGCTACAAGCTCGACTCGCGTTTCGGCACGGAAGACGAGTTCAAAACCATGATCAGCCAATGCAAAGCGGTCGGCGTGCGCATCGTGGCCGACGTGGTGCTCAACCACACCACCGGTCATGACGTCTCATGGGTTGACGACCAGTATGGCGTGGCCGGAACCGAATACAACGGATCATACGGACGATACCCGGGCATCGGCATCTACCAGTATGAGGAAAGCGGCAACAACCACCAATACGGCCTTCCCAGCGGCGACTTCCACACCTGCAAGTCGAACGTGTCAGACAACATCTCCGACTACACCAACGCCGACGAAGTGTGGAACTGCCGACTGTCGACCATGTGGGACATCAACACCGGCAGCGACCGCGTGCAAAACATCCAAGCCGAATACTTGGCGCACCTATGGGAAGACGGCGTACGCGGATTCCGCATCGACTCCGCAAAACATATGGATCCCAGCGACATCGCATCCATCAAACGCAAGTTCATGACCAAAGCGGGCATTACGGACGAACGAAGCTTCCCATGGTCGCAGGAAGTCATCTACCATAATGGAGAATCCGAAAAATTCGCGCCGGAACGATACGAAAAGAACGGACAGGTCACCGAATTCTCGTACGCGTACTCATTGTTGAAGGATTTCAACGGATCCATCACCAATTTGAAGAACATCACCAGCGATCTGCTCGACGACGCCGATAATGCCACCGTATTCGTGTCCAACTGGGATACCGCACGCGGTTCGGAAACGCTCAAACCCGTTTCCGGCGCCCGATACGAGCTCGCCAACGCGTTCATGCTCGGGTACGACTACGGGCATCCGAAGATCCTTTCAGACTACGCATTCAATGAAAGCACCCAATATGATGACGGCGTCAAGGATTCGACTGACACCACCGTGCCGAAAATCAGCATGGACGGCGTGTGCGCCACGCAAAAGGACCCAACGCAGATGGAATATGGCGATTGGAACTGCCAACAGCGGTGGACGTCAATCCGAGGCATGATCAAATTCCATAATGCCGTGAACGGCACCAGCGTAAGCAACTGGCAGGAATCCGGATCCAACAACATCGCCTTCGAAAGGGCTGACGCCAACGGGAAAAGCAAGGGCCTGCTCGCATTGAACAACACCCTGCAGGAGCATGACGTCGACTATACGACATCGTTGCCGGACGGGGAATACTGCAACGTGTACGCTTCCCGCACCTGCTCGCAAACCGTGACCGTCAGCGGCGGTCACGCCAAAGCGACCATCGGCAAACGAAGCGCCATTGCCATCTATGCCGGTGCGGTCAAGGGCGCGTGGACGGAAACCACGGAACCTAGCGGCACCTACGCTCCGCAATACAAGGATTCGCCGAACAGTTCGCTGATAGGTGACAAAACCCTCACCATCTACTACAAGCCCGACGAATCGTGGGACGGGCAGGTGTATGTGCGTTACACGTCCGACAACGGCAGCGGTAGCATTGTGATGAGCGCGGTCGATGTAGCCGATTCCACGAATGCGGCAGGCTGGTATAAGGCCGATCTGCCGGAAGGGGCCAACCTAAGCGCGGTGAAATACCATTTCGCATCCACACAATCCGGGGAATCTGACTCCACGGACTGGAACGGGGGCAAGCGGGGAACGGAATATACGGCACAAGTCGGCGCCACTATGATCAACGTCAGCGGGCACCGGCAGCAGACGGGCGTGCCCTACACGCGCAACCATGCGGCGAAAACCAAAGTGACCGTCAACTTCCGTTCCGTCTCCGGCGTCGGTGAGAACGCATCCGGCGTGAAGGTGTGGAACGGCGACGACATGGAAAGCGCCACGTATATTCCATTCGAAAGCACGCCAACGCAATACGGCAGGAAAGCCAGCGGCGAACTGGACGGCGATCTGGCAACAGTGCATTTCAGAATCGTGGATGGTGCCGATGCGACTGGAGCGTCCGCGGGAACCGTCGAACAATATGAGGCGAGCGTGTGGAAACTCGCCAAATTCGGTGACGCGCATGTGAGCGGTGCCATCGAAGCGTGGGTGGACGGCGCGCAACCCGATACCGCTTCCGACCGATCCTCGGAAAAAGCGTCTCCCTCGGCGACACCGCAGCCGAATGACATCAAAAATCCGAAAAACCTGACCATCAAACTGCATTATTACCGTCCCGACGGCAATTATCAGGAATACAGCATGGAATCCGACGCGTGGAAAGGCTGGGATCTGTGGTCTTGGTATGCGGAAAGCACCAGCGGCGAATCCCAGGAATTCACCTCCCATGACGAATTCGGCGAGGTCGCGGAATACACGCTGAGCCAGACAGCCAAAGGCGTGCGCAACCCATGGTTCATCATCCGCAACGGCGGCTCATCATGGACCGGCAAGGACTGCGACGACAACGATCGCGAGATTCCGGAATCCGTGATCAGCATGACCGCGGGAAACGTGGAAAACGGCGTCGCGGAATTCTGGATCGTCAGCGGGGATCCGACCGTGTACACGCATCCGGTGAACGTGGCCGGAATAACCTTCGACACCCAAGGCGGCAGCAGCGTTCCCGCACAGGCGGTCGCCATCGGAGGCACTGCGAGCGTTCCCGAAACGCCTACTCGCGACGGCTACGTGTTCTCGAAGTGGACCACGGACGTGGCCGGTGAACATGAGTATGATTTCGCCACCACGGTGAGCGCGACGATAACGTTGTATGCGCAGTGGACGGAAGCGAAAACCGTGACCTTCGACGTCCAAGGCGGCAGCGAGATCGCCGCACAACAGGTGCAAACAGGGAAATTGGCCGTACGACCGGAAAATCCTGAGCGCGTGGGATACGCGTTCGCGGGATGGTATACCAGCGCCGACACTTCGGGTAGCGAATACGATTTCACGGCTGCGGTGAACGATGATGTGACCTTGTATGCGAAGTGGACGCCGAACATGTACGCCGTGACCTTCGACTCGCAAGGCGGCAGCGCGGTCGATGCGCAACAGGTTGCGTACGGTGGTTACGCGACGCAACCTGCCACACCGACCCGTGACGGATACACGTTCGTCGGCTGGACCACGGATGCGGCCGGCACCACGCCGTACGGTTTCGGCATGCCCGTCACCGGCGATATCACGCTGTATGCCAAGTGGGATGATGCGGGCGCGACGTACCATACCGTCACCATTCATTTGAATGACGGCGACGATTATTCGTCGGACCTGCCGCAGGATATGACGTTGTTCGTCAAGGAAGGGGAGAAGCTTACGATCCCCGATTCCGCTCCTTCCCGCGGTGGATATCGTTTCGCAGGATTGACCAGCGACGAACAGCGGAAGACGGACTATGATGCTGGCACCGCCGTAACCGCCGACATGACCTTGTATGCCAAGTGGGTCAAGACATGGACGGTCACCTTCGACACGGCCGGCGGCAGTGCCGTGAACAGCCAGACCGTGGACAATGGAGGAGTGGCCGTTGCGCCTGATCCGTCGCCGACACGCGACGACTGCCGGTTCACCGGCTGGCAGTATGACGGCAAAAGCTACGATTTCGGCTCGAAGGTGACCGGCGACATCACCCTGACCGCGCAGTGGGTGCGCACCGCGCACCAGTGGACCATAACCTTCGATCTGAACGGAGGGCATGCGCCCGCCGGCAAGGATGCGAAGACCCTGTACGCCGAGCGGAAAGTCTACGACGGTGATTCGCTGGTCTCGCCCACGGCGGACATCGCCAACGAGCCTCAGCTTGACGGCTACACCTTCGAAGGGTGGAGCACGGTGAAAGACGACGCGCTCGCAGTCAGCGTGGTCTCCTTTGATTCGTCCGGGAAATCGTTGATGCCCATCGATCGCGACGGCACGCTGTATGCGTTGTGGTCGCGGGAGAACAGGGTAGTGAAGCCGGAATCGTCCGGTTCGACGGGATCTTCGACGAGCTATTCCGGCGCGTATTCCGATTCCTACACGGGATTGAACGGGTTGGCAGCGTTCGATGCCATAGTGAGACAATCGGGCAAATTCTCGGGCACGAATTTCGGTTCCGTCGCCGAGGATTATGTGAAACCCAAGAGCGTTCGCTGAGTGTTGGAATCCAAGGGTGGGGTCGGCCTTCAGGTCGGCCCCCTTTTTTTCATGTACGGTGTATGGATTGTTGCGTCCGGATCATTGGATCGTTCGTTGTTCGTGGCGTTTGAAGCCGGGTGAAACCGTATTCGCACATGAACGCGGCAAGGAGTGTCCACTAGTTGAGCGTTACGTGTCCACGTGCTGGTCCGTTGACTAGAGTCGCGTGCTATGAGTGATTCTGCAAAGAAGTACACCATCGCCGTCATTCCGGGCGATGGCATTGGCAAGGAAGTGACTCCGTGGGCCCAGAAGGCTCTGGAGAAGGCGGCCGAAGGCGTCGCCGAATTCGAATATGAGAAGTTCGATCTGGGTGCCGAGCGCTATCTGCGTGACGGCGCGATTCTTCCGGAAGAGGAAGAGGAGCGCATCAAGAAGACCGACGCCATCCTGCTGGGCGCCGTCGGCGATCCGCGCATCAAGGCGGGCATTCTGGAACGCGGCCTGCTGCTCAAGCTCCGCTTCGATCTGGACCAGTACGTGAACCTGCGTCCGTCCAAGCTGTACAAGGGCGTTACCTCGCCGCTCGCCAACCCGGGTGACATCGACTTCGTGGTCGTGCGTGAAGGCACCGAAGGCCTGTACTGCGGTGCCGGCGGCGCGGTGCGCCGTGGCACCCCGAACGAGGTGGCCACCGAAGTGTCCATCAACACCGCCTACGGTGTGGAGCGCGTGGTGCGTTACGCCTTCCAGCTGGCCATGAAGCGCAGGAAGCACGTGACCCTTGTGCACAAGAAGAACGTGCTGGTCAACGCCGGCGACATGTGGCAGCGCATCGTCGACAAGGTGGCCGAGGAATACCCGGAGGTCTCCCACGACTACCTGCACATCGACGCGACCACCATCTTCCTGGTGTCCAACCCGTCCCGCTTCGACGTGATCCTGACCGACAACCTCTTCGGCGACATCATCACCGACGAGGCCGGTGCGGTGGTCGGTGGCGTCGGCTACTCCGCTTCGGGCTGCATCAACGCGTCCAACGAGTATCCGTCCATGTTCGAGCCGATCCACGGTTCCGCTCCGGACATCGCCGGCCAGAACAAGGCCAATCCGACCGCAGCCATCCTGTCCGCAGCCATGCTGCTCGAGCATCTCGGATTCGACGACGCTGCCAAGAAGATCCACGTCGCCGTTGAGGCTGACATCGAGGAGCTCGGCTCCACCACGCGTTCCACCGACGAGGTCGGTCGCGACATTCTGGCGCGCATGTGAGACGACATATAAAGATATGTGACGGCATGTGACGGTTCGAAAAGCCGAGAAATCGGCTGATTCCGACTTCCGTCCCATCCTTTGAGACGCCCACCGAAAAGGGTTTTTCCCGAATCGGCGGGCGTCTTCGCATATTCGGGGATTTTTCAGGGGCCACCTAAGGTGGAATCGGGTGGAAATGGGCAAACTTTGGGATATTGTTGAGACATGAGTGATAACAACGCCGATTTCAACGGCACCGGCCAAATCAACAATCCAACGTCGGATAACGCAGCCCAGGCCGACTACAACCAACCGTACATTCCACAACAGAACGATGCGCAGATGAACCATCCGGAGTCGCAGCCGGAAACCCCCGCATACGATCAGAACTCCGCCGCATACACTCAGCCCGCTCAGCCGGCCGAGCCTGCCGTTCCGGCGTACGATCCGAACGCTTCCGCATACAGCCAGTATGGCCAGACCGCCCAGTCGGCCCAGACCGCTCAGCCGTCATACGGTCAGCCGGCGACTCCGGCCCCGGCATACGGTACGGCTCCCGTCTATACCCAGCCGGCTCAGCCGGCCACGCCCGCTGCTCCGGTATATGATCCGAACGCCGCATCGTACAACCAGTACGGTCAGTATGGCCAGCCGTCCCAGCCTGCCCAATCTGCGCAGCCGTCGTACGGTCAGCCGGCAGCCCCGGCGTATGACCCCAACAACGCTTACGCCCAGCCGGATTACAACCAAGCGAACTACGGACAGCAGGGCTACGCGGCCCCGTCTTACAACCAATCCGCCTACACCCAGCCTGCCTACGCGCAGCAGCCGGCATACGGCCAGCCCGTCGCACCGGCCGGATACGCCCAGAAGTCGAAACTGGCCGCCGGTCTGCTTGGCATCTTCCTGGGCTGCTTCGGCGTGCACAACTTCTACTTGGGCAACACCGGCAAGGCCGTGGCACAGCTGCTGCTGACCGTCATCGGCTGGATTCTCATCATCGGCCCAGCCGTCGCAGGCATCTGGGGACTGGTGGAAGGCATCCTGATTCTGTGCTCCCACTACGGCTCGCAATGGCACCGTGACGCTCAAGGCGTCGAACTGCAGGATTGATGACTCGAGGACTTTACAAACAGCCGGGCGGCAAACTCGTTGGAGTGACTGTCCGGCTTTCTCATGCCGATTCGGATTACGCCGATTCGGACTATATTGATTCGGCTCATACGAATGCCGTGAAAACGGTTCCATACGCTGGGCCGGCTGCATCATCGACTGTTATCGAATGCCATATCGACGGCGATTTCTTCCTCGACGGGGACGATGCCGGAACGCGGAATCTCTTGCATTCCATGGAATGTGCGCTGGAACAGTGCGCGGCCCGTTGCCTCAGCGGTTCGATGGTTTCCGAACGTGACGTGACCGTCGCCGTCGAACGGACGATGTTGCACCATCCGGACGTGCGCATCGTCGGCATGGGCGCGCGTGGCATCGCCATCGCCTTTCAACGTGCGATTGACGGCATCGATGGCGCCGATGGCATTGCCGGTATCGGCGGTAATGATGTTACGAAAGTGGAACCACGCGACGACCTGCGCATTCGGCGGCATACCAGCCCAATGGAAACCGCAGAAACCGCGGAAATCGCAAAAAACATTGAAAACGCTGGAACCGCGGAAAGCGACGAAAACGCTGGAACCGTTGGAACCGGCGAAATCGCCGAAACCGGCAATTGGGCGGAATACGCGCGACGCTGGCACGCACTCAAACCGAACATCGTGCACGACGACCCCCGCAAACCGCAGGAACAAATGGACCTCGACGTCGAATGGGCACGCGAAGTGGCTGCCGGAACCCGCGAACCCACCCTGCGTTTCTGGGAATGGGCCGAGCCGGCCGTGGTCATCGGCAGATTCCAGTCGCTCGAAGACGAAGTCAACGTGCACACCGCGCAAGACGAAGGATTCCGCATAGTCCGCCGCTGCACCGGCGGGGGAGCGATGTTCATCGAACCAGGCAACACCATCACCTACTCGCTGTACGCGCCACTCGACTTCGCCCACGGCATGAGCGTCGAGGAATCCTACAAACTCTGCGACTACTGGCTCGTCGAAGCGTTACGCGCCCTCGGCCTCAACGTACGATTCGCCGGACTCAACGACATCGCCACACAATACGGCAAACTCGGCGGCGCCGCGCAACGCCGGTTCGCGCCCACCCACGGCGGACCCGGCGCGATTCTGCACCACGTCACGCTCGCCTACGACATCGACGCGGAAAAGATGACCCGCGTGTTGAACATCTCACGAGAGAAAATGTCCGACAAAGCGGTGAAATCAGCGGCAAAACATGTCGATCCCATGCGCTCTCAAACCGGCATGGGCCGAGACGAGGTAGTGGCGCGACTGGTCGACGCCGCCGTTCGAGTTACAATGTAGCCCGAATGGTCGATGGTGCCCGACTTAACGAGCGTTGGCATGGATGTCGACAACGGAAAACGCAGAAGCACGTCGGAACGGAGGCACGTCGATGGTCACCCCGAATGGAACCAACGGAATCAATGGTTTTGGTGGTTTCGACGATGAGCGTGAGACGTTGCTGCACACCGCGCTGTTCAAGCAGGTTTCGTCCGAAGAAGCCCGGGAACTGCTGCCGTATCTGCAGCATGCCGAATACGACAAGGGCGATTTCATCTTCCGCGAGGGAGACACCGACCATCGCATGTATCTGCTGGAGGAAGGCCGCGTCAAACTGACCAGACAATCCTCCGACAAGCGTGTGCAGCTGCTGAGCATCCACGCGTACGGCGAAGTGCTGGGCGAGATTCCGGTGTTCGATCCGCATGGCGGACCGCGTACCGCTTCGGCGGTGGCGATGACCAACGGCACGCGTGTGGTCTGGCTGGAACATGACGCGCTGTTCGACTGGCTCGACGAACATCCGCGCGTGGCCGTGGACATGCTGCAGGTATTGGCGCACCGCATGCGCAGCAACAACGAACGCATCTGCGATCTGGTGTTCATGGACGTTCCCGGACGACTCGCCAAAACACTGCTCAATCTGGCATCACGATTCGGCGAACCGGTCGAAGCCGGCCTGAAGGTGCCGCACGATCTGACACAGGAGGAGATGGCGCAGCTCGTCGGATCCTCACGCGAAACGGTGAACAAGGCGTTGATGGATTTCGCTAACCGCGGATGGATCGCCAGGGAAGGCCGGTCCATCATCATCTACCAGCCGGGCATGCTGATTCGCCGATCAAGACGATGACATTCGGCTGGTTTTCGGCTGATTTCCAACTTTTCCTAAGAAATTGTCTGTTTTGTGAGAAACCCGTGACGGCTTCCGGCACATGCGTTGACGGGCATGTGTTTAGTAGACCCGCCACTTTAGAATGGGCGTCATGCCCAAGAAGAAGACCCTTACCGTTCAACGTGTGCTCGCATTGGTAATCGCATACATCACGTTATGCGTGGGCGGCGGCGTTGTGACGAGTATTTTCTTTATGCCCGCTGTGTTCGCCGCCAATAACGCGGCCAAAGCCGTCATTCCGTCCCTTGCGGTCGAAGGCATCGATTTCGATGTGACCTCGCTCCCGCAACGCTCGACGATGTATTTCAACGACGGCAAGACCGCTTTCGCGGAATTCTATACGCAGAACCGCGAGGTCGTGCCGCTGAAGAAAATCTCCAAAGCCATGCAGCAGGCCGTCGTGGCCCGTGAAGACAAGCGCTTCTTCGAACATACCGGCGTGGACGTGCAGGGTGTGTTCCGAGCGTTCTTCCAAACCTACGTCAGAGGCGGCGACCAGCAGGGCGGTTCCACGCTGACGCAGCAGTACGTCAAGAACGTGCTGTCCACCCAAGCCCGTGAAGACGACGATCCGATCGCCGAATACCATGCGACGGAAGACACCGTGGCACGCAAGCTGCGCGAGATGCTGATCTCGGTGCAGATCGAAAAGAAATACTCCAAAGCCGAGATTCTGCAGGGCTACCTCAACATCGCGCAGTTCGGCCGCAACAACCTGTGCGGCGTGGAAATGGCCGCCAAACGCTACTTCAACGTCTCCGCTTCGGAACTGAACGTGACCCAGGCGGCGACCATCGCGGCAATCACCAAGAATCCGCAGAACTTCGATCCTTCCGTGGAAGCCAACCAGAAGGAAGCCGAACACCAGCGCAACATCGTGCTGCAGCTGATGCACGACCAGGGCTACATCACCTCCGAAAAGGAATTCAAAGACGCCATCAACACGCCGTTGAAGGACACGCTGAACCTGCAGGACGTGAGCTCCGGATGCCAGTCGGCCATTGAAAACACCGGCTTCTTCTGCTCGTACGTGGTCAACCAGATCCTGAAGAACAAGGCGTTCGGCAAGGACGACGAGGCACGTGAGAAGCTGCTGAAGGAAGGCGGTCTGAAGATCGTCACCACGCTCGACCGCAACGCCAACAACGCGGCCATGCAGGCGGCGAACAGCACCGTGCCGGCCACCGACCCGTCCGGATTCGAAGTGATGATCGCGGCCGTGAAGCCGGGCACCGGCGAAATCCTGTCGTTCGGCATCAACCGAACCTACGATGCCACGGATGACGCCCGAACGGACGAGACCAAGACCTCCATGAACTACATGGTCGATCAGGAGGACGGCGGCGGCATGGGCTTCAACGTCGGCTCCACCTGGAAGCCCATCAACATGGTGGCGTGGATGCAGAAAGGCCACTCCATCAACGAGTCGCTCGTCACATCCACCGTCTACGACACGTCGAAGTTCAACTGCAACGGCTACGGTTTCGTCGGCCCGTGGAGGGTGCAGAATTCCGGTGGCGGCACCACCTCTCCGGAAAGCCCGCTGCAGGGTCTGATCAAGTCGCACAACACCACGCAGGCCTCGATGGCGTCGAACATCGGTCTGTGCGCGATTGCCGACGCGGCCAAGGAGATGGGCTACCACAACGCCATCTCCAACGCGTCCGACATCTACTCCGCTAACTCGTTCCAGCCGCCAATGACCATCGGTACGGTGCAGGCGTCGCCGTTGACCATGGCCAACGTGTACGCCACCATGGGCGCCAACGGCGTGGAATGCACTCCGATCGCCATCACCAAGGTGACCGACCGCAGCGGCAGCAAGGTGAAAGTGCCGTCCGCGAACTGCCATCAGGCCATCGACCCGGACATCGCGCAGACCGTGTCTTACGCGCTGAACCAAGGTGTCGTGCAGCCTGGCGGCGAAGCGTCGACCACGCAGCTCGACAACAATCGCAAGACCTTCGCCAAGACCGGTACCAACGAGAACACGGTGATGACCACCGCAGGTTTCGTGCCGAACCAAGTCGCGGCGTTCGTCGCGGTCGCCGACGCGCAGGACCCGATCAACAACACCTTCGACAACAAGACCATCAACGGCGTGTACCGTCCGTCTTGGTACGGCATGTACATCGCAACGCCGGCGTGGAAGCAGTTCATGAACACGTATCTTGCCGCCATCAACGCGCCGATCGACAACGATTACGGAAAGGGTGCCGACAAGTACACGGTTTCGAAGGGTGCCACCAGAACATACAACCAGTACCAATACCAGCGCCAGCAGAACAGTCAGCAGCAAAGCCAGCAGCAAAGCCAGCAGCAGACCAACCAAGGCCAGCAGCAGCAATCGCAGCAACAGCCTGCCGAGCAGCAAAGTGACCAGCAGCATCAATAGTTGCGATTGTCGGCTATACGTGCCGACTGGCCGCACTGGCTGCCTGCGCTGACTGTTTACGCCGCTGGAGCGTAAATCGCATGGCAAAGTGAACAGTCCATGAACGCCCGCCCCAACCGGCGGGCGTTCTGCTTACAATGCAATCGGTACCATGCCCGTCGCGTGGGAACGCGGTGCGGATATCGACGATTCAGGCGATACCAACGATTCATAAGAGAGATGACAATGAGCGAAGACAAGAAGAACGGCAAGCAGAACAAGACGGTCAAACCGTTCGATCCGATGACGTTGCGTGGCGTCACCGTGCGCAACCGCATCTGGCTGCCGCCAATGGACACGTATTCCGCATTGGCGCAGGACGGCAAGCCCACGCCATTCCACTACCAGCATTACGTTTCGCGCGCGATGGGCGGCTTCGGCATGATCATCATGGAAGCGACCGCCGTCGCGCCGGGAGGCCGCATTTCGCCGTGCGATCTGGGATTGTGGGATGACGGACAGATGGACGCATGGCGTTGGATCGTGGCCGACGCGAAGGCAGTGGGTGCCACGATGGCGGTGCAGCTCAACCACGCCGGACGCAAGGGTTCCACCGGCTGCCACGCGATCGGTTTCGATGGACAGAGCGTGCCGGAGGAGCAAGGCGGATGGCGGACGGTTTGCCCAAGCGCCAACGCATACGGTTCCCTGGCTCGTCCGCGCGCGCTGAGCGTCGATGAGATCCACACCATCGTGGACCAGTTCCGCGACGCCGCCTGGCGTGCCATGAACATCGGCTTCGACGCGGTGGAAGTCCATGCCGCGCATGGCTACCTGCTGTCGCAGTTCCTCGACCCGCTCATCAACGAGCGTGACGACGAGTACGGCGGATCGTTCGACAATCGCGTCCGCATGCTGGTCGAAGTCGTGGATGCGATTCGTTCCGTCGTGCCCGACACCATGCCGGTGCTGGTGCGCGTCTCCGCCACCGATTGGGCCGCAGGCGGTTGGGACCTTGACCAGACCGTCGAACTGGCTAAGATTCTGAAGGCCCACGGCGTGGACCTGATCGACGTGTCCACCGGCGGATTGATTCCCGACGTGACCATTCCGGTGAAGCCCGACTACCAAGTGCCGTTCGCCGAACAGGTGCGCAGTCGCGCGGGCATTCCCACCACCGCAGTCGGGCTCATCACCAAGCCGAAGCAGGCGAAGAAGATTCTGAAGTCGGGCGCCGCCGACGCCGTGGAAATCGGCCGCGCCGCCCTGCGCGACCCGTATTGGCCGCTCCGTGCCGCCCACAAACTGGACGTGCCGGTCGAGGAAGCCCCCTACCAGCCGCCATACCTCCGCGGCGCCTTCCGCTGACCCTTCCCCTCCCTTCTTCCTCTTTTTTATTGCGAAAAGTAGCCACAACCCAACGCAACATAACAAAAAAACGAGTGGGAGGGCGGGCGTCCTGTTCACGACCGTAAGCTTGGCCGAACGGCCTTGAGTGT
>OLRR01000244.1_pt1 | contig 46433 bp, 37 predicted proteins | sample 1671941 | NCBI WGS metagenome assembly OLRR01 (sample SAMEA3136628, study PRJEB25190) | human gut metagenome
ATTATCAGCGTAAATATCAAAGGAGAATCATTTTTGGAGAATACAACTGAAGATAAGGAATTGCGACGGTGTGAAATTTTTTCTGTAAATTGAGAGATCTTCTATGATAACTATGGCGGCTTAACGGCAGTTTTTTGCAGTTAAGCCGTTGTCTATTTAATAGCTCCGACTACTGAAAAGTAGTCGGGGTTTTTTCTATCATACCTAAAAATTAAGCGCTTACCATTATTCAGCTTATCCATATAAACCTCTTGCCATCCGGCTATCTTACTGCGAAATATTTTCCAATCCTTTTCTGAAAATCTGTTCATATTCCATCATCTCCACAAAATCAATTAAAAATCATACTTTAATGATTTTTTATATCTATTCTTATCCACTTCTGTAAAAAGTATTTCTATGTATCCACAAGCATATTTGCATCAAACAATTCTTTTACTTTTTTCACCTAACCTTCATCTTATAATTCCACTAATCCTGCCTCGTCAAAATAATAAATATTCTCTTTCTTACACCCATACTTTGAATCAGGGAACGCAATGTGTGGTTCAAATGTAAAGTACTTTACATCACCAAGCTTCATCACATTTTCTTTTTCAATGTAAACTCTGTCACCTTTAGATTTCACAATTGAATGTCCCAAATTACCCATAAAATCAAGATTGACAAATCCATTTTCTACTATGTACTCATTCATATGGTAATACGAGTCTTCAAAGGTTGTCTCCTTCGTAGCAAAACGTAATAATTCTGCATGTAGCTTTTCTTCCATTTGTAGACCACTTTTCCATTCCATATTTTTAATTAGCTCTATATCCTCTACTACCTTACCATTTTCTACAATAATAGTTCTCGCATAATCTCCCCAAATATTACCTGTCTGTGGGCTTAAATCAATGGTTATATCAATATTTGATACTATATAAATAGGCAATGGACTAATTTCAAAAAACTCCTTAGATTCCTCAAAAATAGGTGGTTTTACCCAATGTTGAAACATATAATTACTTAACTTTTCAACATTCTCATTTGAAGCAAACTTTTCCAATGTATGTTTAATAGACTTCTTTTCTAATTCTCTTTATGTTTGAAAATTATTTCCATGAGAATTAGAAAATCTGAAATACATTGGATGGTTCAACTTGTACACTTACTGTATAGACTCCATCCTCTTCTTTCACATCCTGTACTTTATATTTTGCCAGTTTCTTTACTTCTGTCAGTTTTTCCGCATAATCAGCAATTCCTTTATCCGTAATGTTATCGGAATCATCAAATTGCTGTTGGATACTCTCATTAAAATCCTCTTCGATTTCTTTCTTGGCATCTTTTTCCGAGATTTCTAATAGATTTGCATAATCTTTATAATCTCCATGATAGTATGCATCAAGAGAACTTTGGACGTAGGATTTGGCATCAAAGTCTGGTTGTTTGGAGCACGCTGATAGCACCAACAGATTTCCAACTGCAAGTATTATTATTTTTTTATATCTTTTCATTTTTACCCATTTATCTTTTCTTGAGGAATACAATTTAATTTTTTTACCATAAACTCAAATATTTCTGCCTCATATCCTGATGAATATAACATTTGAAAATTGTTACCCTGATGAACAATAATATATCTTTGTGCATTTTCTAAAAAATCGACTTTAAAATCCGCTGTTAATATTCCATTAAAAACAAGTCTTTTTACTCCTTTTACTTTGAGAAAATACTCACCATTTTTTTCATAAAAATCATAGTCCAATGTATCCTTTGCATCATGTGTTTCCATTTTTCGAATTATTTCATTCTGAGATAGTTCTGTTTTAAAAATTAAATTCTGTCCTGCATTTTTATATGTTCCATTAGAATATTTCATATATCTTTTCCAGCGCATTACAATAATCCATATCGAACTAATTGCTAATACACAAAAAAATATATAAAACAGTGGGATACTATACATATTATTCCTTCTCTCTAGTGTTTGAAGGTAGCTAAAAATTGATATATTCTTATAATTTTTTTCTTATTAGTTGAAAAATGTATCTTCTTTTGATATACTGTGTATGTACTTGATTGTGGTGTTCGCACTATACATGATGGTATAATCTACAAAAGCTAATAATTATATCCCACCACTGATTCTAGGTGTTCGCACTATTAGATGATTTGGGCGGGATATTTTTATTTATATTTCAACAAATCATACTCGTTTCATTAGATTATCCGTACAACATTGTAATAATGATAGCATTTTAATAAAAGAAACACAATGTATTACCGTAATAGTATTAAAAATTTTTCTTCTATATTTGATTTTTATCTAATCTTCCTTTCTCCAGATACTCTGCCAGTTCTTCCCTACTCCGAGTGATATACTCATACGTCACATACAGCGGATCGATCCGTTCTACCAGCCCCTTTACCCCGGCAGCCGTAAACGGTTCGTGGCGGTCGAGCTGAAAGATATGCTCATAGACCACCCGGAAGCTCTCTGCCGGATCTTCAGCAAGTTCGTGAGGAGCATCTGCCAGCCATTGCTTCACATACTCCCCGGTCAGGGATTCCTGCAGGTGAATGCCTTTGATGTAAGGGATCAGGTCTTTGTGATTGTCAAGCATCTGATGCAGGCAGGCCACGGCCGCATCCTGATCGTGAAGATCCAGATTTGTATGCAGGTAGTGTCCGGTATCCAGCATAAAGCCTTTCTTTTCGTAATGTACCTGTTTAAGCAGTGCCCGGGCATCTTCCGGGTTCTCGAAGGTCAGACCCGGCCACCACAGGTTTTCCATGAGGAACCAGAAATGATAGGTCTGCCCGTCCAGAAGTTCATTAATGAAAGATGCAGCGGCATCGATCACTTCTCGGTTCGTGTGTTTCATCTGATAGGTGAAACTTTCTTCCCCGTCTACCTGTACCACATGAAAGACCACATATTCTGCACCCATACGCATTGCATAGTCCAGATCTTTCCGGTAGTGAGTGATCAGTTCCTCTCTGTTTTGATTCATCCAGTCCTGAAGGCAACAGCAGTGAACACCCGTTACCATGTCCGGTTGTATCAGTGGACACGCACTGGCCTCCTGATATGCATCCGGTGCTTCCCATGTAGAATATGGCAGTGGCATCACTTCCAGTCCGTTGCAGCCATGTTCCTTATAAAACTGCCGTAAATCTTCTGCCGATGTAAAACGGGTCACATCGTCCAGGGATGTGGTAAAATTCATCTGATACTTCATTTCTGGTTCCTCACTTCACATGTTTTCTGTTCTTTTTCGTAACTGCTTTGTACCTTTACAATTACTGTTTTTCTATATATTCTACCGTGTAACCATGCTCCTGACAATAAGCATCTACTTTGGATCCCTGGTAACAGCGGATCCGAACCGGTTTATTGACAATATCTTCTCCGATTTCTTCCGGATCATGACGAATCTCAATGACTTCCAGTTTTGCTATGCCATGGAAAGCCTCGGCTCCAATCTTTCGTACGCTTTCCGGAATGACCACTTTCGTCAGTTCCTTGCAGCAAAAGAATGCTTTTTTATCAATTTCTTCCAGTGTATCCGGAAGATCCAGCTGTTCTAATTTGCAGAAATGAAATGCTTCCCTGCCTATCCGTTTCAGTCCTTTCGGAAATCGGACTGTTTTCAGGTTTTTACAATGATAAAATGCCTTGTCCCCCACTTCTCGGACTCCGGCTGGCAGCAGGATCGTTTCCAGCGCGTTGCACTCATAAAAAGCAAAGCCTTCAATGGTTTCCAGCTGACTGTCTTTGGTAAAAAGCACCTTCTTCAGATGTCGGTCCGAGCGAAACATATTTTCCGGAATTACCTTCAACTGTTTGGAAAGATAAGCCGCTTCCAGCAGCTCACATTCGGAAAAGCACCCACTTCCTACCTTACAGATACTGTGCGGAAGTGCGACTTCCCTCAGTAAACGGTTCCGTCGAAACGCATTGTCCCCAATTTGTTCGAGACCATTTGGTAACAGCAGCGTTATCATTTTTCCATTGGACAAAAATGTTTCTTCCTCAATTTCTTTACAAGTTTGCGGGATTCTTACTGTTCTTGCCCTTGCGTATCTCATCGCATCACTCTTTGTCAGGAGTTCCCCTGGCTGTCTCTTTTTGGATTTTGCTACATCTATCACTTGTATGTTCCTCCACACTCTTTCCTTATTCGATATACTCTGTTATATAGTCATGTTCCTGGCAGTAGGCATCTACTTTGGATCCCTGGTAGCAGCGGATCCGTGTTGACTTATTGATAAGTTCTTCACCGATAAAATCCGGATCATGCCGGAATTCCAGTATTTTCAAACGGTTGCAGCCATGAAAAGCTCCTCGTTCGATACTCCTGACGCTTACAGGAATCTTCACTTCCTGTAACTGGGTACATTTAAAAAATGCTTTTACATCAATTGTTTCCAAGGTGTCCGGCAGTTCCAGTTTTTCCATGCCGCAAAAATAAAATGCATTCATGCCAATTACTTTTAACCCTTTGGGAAAACAGATCGTTTTCAAATTTTTGCAACGGTAAAAGCCTGTTCTTCAATTTCTTTTACTCCTAAAGGAAGCTGGATTTGATCTAATTTAGCGCACTCATAAAAAGCACACTTTTGAATCTTTTTGACCTGGCTTTTCTCTGTAAACTGTACGGTTTTTATCATCCGATCTGCATAAAACGCTTCTTCCGGAATTGTTTCCAAACGATCGGAAAGCGTAACGGATCGAAGATTCTGGCAGTCCGCAAAGCAGCCGTTTCCAAGCCGGAGGATACTGTTTGGAAGTTCCACAGTTTTGATATTTCGGCTGAATCGAAAAGCATTTTTCCGATCTCTTTTAACCCTGCCGGAAACTTTATATTGTCAATTCCGTTCTTTTGAAATGCCTCGGCACCAATGGCTTTATACCCTGCCGGGATCACGACCTCTTTCGCTTTCGTGTATTTTGCGGCTGCTCTTTGTGTAAGAACTGTTGGTTTTTTTATCTGTCTGTTGGTAGTATTCACTGTAATTTCCCCTATACGCTGTTATTCTATATATTCCACGGTAAATCCTGACTCCTGGCAGTACGCATCCACCTTCGATCCCCGGTAGCAGCGGATCCTTGCAGCTTTGTTGATGATCCACTCACCGATGTATTCCGGATCATGCCGGATCTCCAGCACCTGCAGGCGGGCACATCCATGGAAGACCCATTTTTCGATCCTCCGGATGCTCTCCGGAAGTGTTACTTTTGTCAGGTACATGCATTTAAAAAATGCTTTCTCATCCAGTATCTCTACCGTATCCGGCAGTTCCAGGCTTTCCAGACCACAAAAGTAAAAGGCTTCCTTTCCAATCTTTTTCAGGCCTTTGGGAAAACGGACGTTCTTTAGTTCCTTGCATTTATAAAATGCCCGGTCTTCAATTGTTTCCACTTTCGACGGCAGTAAGATGCCTGCCAGTGTCGTACATTCATAAAATGCCTTTTTTCTTATCCTTTTTATTTCACTGTCTCTGGTAAAAAGGACTTTTTGCAGCCGTCGGTCTGCCCGGAACAGATCCTCTGAAATTTCTTCCAGACCATTCGACAGATACGCGACACGAAGGGAAGGGCACTCGGCAAAACAGCCGTTCCCCACCCGGTAGATACTGTGTGGCAATGCTACTTCCCGGAGCGCCTTACTGCACCGGAACGCGTTCGTGCTGATCTCCTGCAGCCCGTTTGGCAGTAACAGGTTCTTCATTTTTATATTGGACTGGAAGGCATTCACACCGATCATCTGATAATATGCAGGGATCCTTACGGTTTCCTCTTTCCCGTATCTCGCTGCATTTCTCTGTGTCAGTACCCTCCGGTCCTCGTTTTTGTTTTCATAGTTACACATAAAGTAGTTATTTCCTCCGCAATCCATACCAAAGCCTACGGCTCCAGTATTCCATATTTTTTCCGGATGCGTTCCAGTTTTGCAAGCATCGGTTCCCCCAGCACGGCTAAAAAGATCACCGTGGCACTCCCGTGGATCACGTTCATCGGGAAGCCACTTGCGTACATCGCTAAAAACGCAGCCTTATTGATTCCGCCCATTCCCATAAAGACGGATGCTGTATCCAGCAAGAATCCATAGATAATCAGTACCGACAGCCCGCCGTAGATACAAAGCCATACACGGAAATGTTTCCATTTTCCCCGTTTTCTTCGAAAGATCAGCCCGCCCAGGAATCCCACGATCCCGAACGCAAACATCTGCCAGGGTGTCCATGGTCCCTGTCCAAAGAAAAAGTTTGAGACAAATCCTGCCAGCGCGCCGGTCAAAAATCCCGCTTCCGCGCCCAGCCCGACACCCGCGATAATGACAATCGCCGCCGTCGGTTTGAACTGGGGCAGCATAAAGAACGCAGCCCTTCCTGCCACCGCAAGGGCAGCCATCACCGCGATCACCACCACTTCCCGCGCCTGCGGTCTCCGGTTTTCAAAGACCAGGAAAAACGGCAGCATGGACAGGATGATGATACACATCGAGATAAAATAATCGCTCCGGTCGTTCAAGAAAAAGATCCCGAAAAAGATCACTGCCGGGATCGCGGTCAGGATCAGAACAAACGCAAGGATCGTCCGCTTCCCGATCCCCGTATCCTTCGTCTCCACCCGTGTCTGGTAATATTCCGCCGCATACTCCTTCCGGGTATCCAGCAGTTTCCCTAAAAACGGCACGATCAGAAGTGCCAGCACGATCTGCAGGTAGGCCGCTGCGGTCAGCTGCACATGGCTGTAGATCGTCAGGTTCATAAAATTATTCTCCCGTCCTTCTAAAAGGTTTAGTGCCATATTCGTATCAGTCGCCCACCACAGGACAGCCGCCGTCATCCCCGTATTCCATAAAAAAGCCAACCGCCCCAGACGCTTTGCCTTTACTTTGACCTGGAACGCCAGAAGGATAAAGCACAGACCAAGGATCACGCTCACCGCCATCCCGATCCGCAGATACCCGGCGGCCTGGTCTGCCGCCTGTGTCATCGCTTCCGGTACCTGGTAGTTCCAGGCGATCCCCTTTGCCGTCTCTTCCAGTTTCCCTAACATCCCCGCTTTTGCATATGGGCTATAGCGCAGGTCCGGCACCGATACCCAGCGGAATCCGAGCATCGAGACCAGTTCCACCACCATCGCAAGCACCGGGATCATCGCCTGGGTGTCCATCCCCCTCGCCTGCTTTTGGTCACGGGCTTCCAGCCGCTTTATCTTTCCCTGCATCGTTCGATCACATCCTTTGCTGTCACTGCGTCCGGATACCATTTGCGCGCCATCCGGTTGGCAGCCGTAGTATAAAAACTGTTCCCTGCGAAAAACTCCCGTGCCGGTGCGCTCGTCACCACACTTCCATGGAAGAACAGGGCACAGGTATCCCCGTATTCCGCACAGAATTCAATGTCGTGGGAGACCATCAGAATCGTCTTCCCTTCCGCAGTCAGCCCTTTCAGGATCTGCGCCAGTTTCTTTTTATAAAAACCGTCCAGTCCCTTTGTCGGCTCATCTAAAAGGATGATTTTCGGATCAAGTAACAGCACCTTCGCCAGTGCCGCCCGCTGCTGTTCCCCGCCGGATAAATCATACGGGTGGCTTCCCAGCAGATGCCCGATCTCTGTCTTTTCGATGACATCGCGCAGGCGTTCCGTATCCCCGGACATCTCCCGCAGGTCTTTTTCTACCGTGTCTTTGACAAACAGGCTCTGCGGGTTTTGCGGGAGGATGCCGAGAAGGCTGCCATACAGTTCGTTTTCCCGGTAAGTTCCCAGTTCCTTTCCGTTTAAAAAGAGTTTTCCACGATAGGGCTTTTTAATCCGTCCCAAAAGACGCAGTGTCGTACTTTTCCCGGTTCCGTTGCCACCGAGCAGACAGTACAGTTCGCCTTTTTGCACCTTCAGGTTCAGGTCGCGCACCACATCCGGAAGTTCCTTTTCATACCGAAACCACACATCCCGCGCTTCCAGGACGGTCTGTGGCTGCTGGCCTTCCGATCCCTTTGCTGATTTTTTAGAAAGTAATCCAAAGAGAGAGGGTTTTCTTCCCTTTTCCTGAATCTCGTCAATTTCCACTTTCTGTGCTTCCGGCTGATTTTCAGCAGCTTCTCTATCACTGGCATATGACACATTTTTTATTGCCTCTGTCCGGTTCTCATACCCGTTTCCCAAACGCTTCTTTTCCTCTCGCCACTCTTCCAGCCATTCCCGTCCCTCCCGGACGGTCACCGGGCTGTCGCCTTCCCCGGACAGTTCCTCAAAGATCCGCATCGGGACAGGCATCGCCTGGAACATATCATTCTCCCGGATGAACGCCGGCAGTTTTTCCGGTGCATCCAGTGCGAGGATCCCGCCGTTTTCCATCACCAGCACCCGGTCGGCATACGCCAGGACTTCCTCTAACCGGTGTTCGATCAAAAGGATCGTCGTTCCCAGTTCCGCATTGATCTTTCGCAGGGTTGCCAGGAAATCCCCCGCCGCCAGGGGATCGAGCTGTGATGTCGGCTCGTCTAACACCAGAAGATCCGGTTGCATCGCCATCACCGCCGCCAGGTTCAGGAGCTGCTTTTGCCCGCCGGAAAGCTCCTCCACATTTTTCTCAAACCAGGTCTGGATCCCGAAAAAACTTGCCATCTCTGCCACCCGGAGCCGGATCGTCCCCGTCTCATACCCGAGGTTTTCCAGCCCAAATGCCAGTTCGTGCCATACTTTATCTGTCACCAGCTGGTTGTCCGGACTCTGGAGCACATAGCCGATCCGCGCCCCCTGCTCCCGCACCGACACCGCGTCCAGCTCCCTGCCTTCAAACAGGATCTGTCCTTTCCGTTCCCCGTAAGGTGCCATCGCTGTCTTAAAATGCCGCAGGAGCGTCGATTTGCCGCAGCCTGATTTGCCACAAACTACCAGAAACTCCCCCTGTTTCAGGGAAAAGTTCAGATCCGTGAGTGCCGGCTTCTCCTGATCCGGGTAGGTAAATGTCAGATTTCTGATCTCAAAGAGCGCCATTTTCTGTCCTCCGCTATATTTAATATCAGGGGCAGCATACATAAGATTCCATACAAGATATATAAAATTAATGCCCCCGCTGTTGTCTCATTCATGATAAAAACCGGGAAATACAGGATCTTCAGTTTTCGAAGGTGCATGCAGAATAACAATGTTCCAAATACTCCCAATAAAAATGCCAGTAATATCCCGTCCCTCCGGTCAAACCGGTAGATACTGAAATTCGTCCTCCCGCGAAGCCCGTAAGCCCGGGATTTCATCGAATCCGCCGTCTCCACACTGTTTTCCAGTGCCCAGGTTGTCGTGATCGAGAGGATTTTCAAGCCATGTGCCGCCCGCTGGAAGATATTCCCGTTATTTACATTTCTTCCGATACACTGCTGGGCTTCCGCCACCCGCTTGATCTGCCCCGTAAACCGTGGCACAAATCGCAGGGTCATCGATAACAGCAGCGAAAACGCCGGGATCACCTTCCCGAACAGGTACATGAACTTGTCCGAAGTCATCACCTCATGGAAGACGGAAAACCAAGAGATCACCCCCGCCAGCATCAGCCCCGAAGCCAGACCGTAGACGATCGACTCCAGTGTGACGGGATTTCCGTCTTTTAAGTAAAAGAGCATCGTTGCCCCCGCATGGCTGAACAGCGGGTTGGCAGCTGCTGCCAAAAGACAGACCGGCAGCATCCCCAGCAGGAACACCTTCACGGTTTTTCTCCCTTTCAGATAAATGGAATAACTCACCGAGCCGATCAGTGATAACGCCAGAAATACCGGATGCATATAAAACATCGACAGCCCGATGACGATCACAAAATAAGTAAAATTAATCAGTGGATGATACCCTGAAAAAGTATCCATTCTTTTCTCCTTGTCCATACGTTTACACTTTACGCATCCGTCTGGTAACATTCCATGTATACTTCTATTCCTTTTCACGGTATACGTAAAATACAGTTTTAGGCGTCCCGGAATCCGGGGCGCCTAATCCTTTCCATCTTCAGTTAAGACATGCCTGCTCCCAGGTCTCTTCCCAGGTCACAGGTATAATGCCATTCGATGTTGTCCCCGTCCTGTACCTGGTAACGGCTGCATCCATAGTTTGGATACCAGCCATTCACCTCATACATCCAGCCGGACCACTGCCCGCAGTCCTTCTCATACAGGTTGTTGATGCCCTGCACATAAGCACTGTTGTACATGGCGGTAAACTCGGATTCCATCTGGATTCGGTTGTTCTTCATCTCCCGCTGCAGGATGTCATATACTGACTCTCCTTCGGAAAATGTCACGGTCTTCGGACCGTAGATCACACCGTTTGACGGAACCCAGCCTTCCTTGCCTTCGGTAAGGTCGCCCATGTTGTTGAGAATCGTGGAACACTCCACATACAGGGTACAGGTCAGCTGTTTACTGCTGTCCACGGTCTGATCCTGCGGTTCCACCGGATCCGGTTTTCCCTCCGGGATCGGATCGGTATAGTAGTTGTCCGCACTGGCTTCCTCACCGGAAGAAGTGCTTCCATTCCCGTTCGTTCCGTTGCTCTCTGTACCGTCTGCATCTTCTGTGTCTGAGTTTTTAGAGTCTGAGTTTTTGGAGTCGGATTTCTTAGAAGAAGAACTCTTTTTCTTATACTTACTCAGATCTTCTTTTTCCTCATCCGATCCATAATGCTCATCTACATACTCTTCATCAATGTACTCAGGTTCCTTGTCACTGTTGTCTTCTTTGACTTCTGACGAATCTTTGGTGTTTCCATCATCTGCGGAATCTTTCGCAGCCGCGGTCACTGTCGGATCTGCCGAAGCCTGTTCTTCCTTTACTGCGCTGGTCTGGCAGCTGCAAAACAGAAGCGCCAGAACCAGCAGAAGGCAGAGTCCTATGCTTTTCGTTTTCCGTTTCATTTTCCTCCGTCCTTCCTGTCTTTCTCTTTGGAAAGATTCGGTTTTCCCTTTCCTTTCCGTTTGTTATATACAACCACTCCAATAGCCGCACAGCATACCAGGGCGATCAGTCCGATCAGCCCCCAGCGTACCATAGCGGTCTTTTTCTCCGCTGTCGTTGCACCGGTATCCGTATCGTCCCCGTTTCCAAGGACTACCGTTTCTTCCGATGCGTCCCACGGCACATCTTCAGCCGCATCCGATGCGTCCTGTATCTCCTGTTTTTCTGCATCCGTACTCTCATCCAGGGAAGAAGCCAGGGCACGTTTTGCGATGAAATAATGGCCGCCTTCTTTCAGGGTGAACTCCATCTTGCCGTCTTTTACAGATACCTTCTTGACATATTCCGCTTTCCGGTTCTCTGTGTCATACGAAAACAGCAACAGGTCATCGTCGTCAAGTTCAGTCTTCAGTGTCACAAGCATCTGTCCCGGGAACGTGCCGGATCCTTCGGTACACAGGATCAGTGGTTTGACTGCCAGCTGTTCGATATCATCCTTGTACTTGCAGTCCGACTGCAGCTTGTACGTCCAATCCTTTGTCAGTTTCACATCTTCACCGTTGATCGTCAGGGTATACGATACGGAATCGGAGATCTTGCCACTCGCCTGCAGGTTTTCATCTTTTCCTTTGATACTTTTCAGTTCTTTGGAAGTGATCTTTCCCTTCGTCTTAGCCTTTGTGGTGTCTGAAGTAGTATTACTACTCTTATTGCTGCTTTTTGTACCTGAACTTCTCTTTCCACTTGCAGAAGATACTTTTCCCCTGCTCTGGATTGATGCAATTGACATGCCTCCTGTGCGGTTGCTTTTACCGCTGCTTTTCGAAGAAGTGATGGAACCGACTTTTGTGGTCTTATCATCCGAGGAAGTATCCTCCCCCATCTTCGGGGCACTGCTTGCCAGCCAGTAGCGTCCTCCGGTTGTCACACTCATTTTGAGCTTACCGGAAGAAACGGTTGCCGTCTTCGCACTCTGGATCGTCAACTTGTCCGGGTTCAGCCAGTACAGGTTCCAGCTTCCGTCCTTCACACTGGTCTTTACGGACAGTGTGACCGTACCGTTCATGCTTCCGCTCTGGGAGAATTCCACCTGCGCCTGTGTGCCGTTTATGGTATTGCTTCCGGTACCGATCTTGATACCGGCTTTCACATCACTGGCTTTCTTTACAGTTTTTCCATCCCAGGTCAGCGTGTAAGTGTTGCCGCCGGACAGAGTACCCGTATAGGTAAATGCTTCTTTTGTCGCCATCAGGTTTTCGAATACCTTCTTCGGTACGATTCCGTTATCCAGTGCTTCGATCACATCAGCGGCTTCCAGAAGGCTTTCCCCGTTCTGCAACAGCTTCTTCTCATCCTCGCGGAGTGCAGCATACCGGCTCATCAGTTTCTTCACTGTGGCGGTATCGTCCTGGCAGATCCGTAGCGGATCCACCTGGTTCCAGATATCCTTATCCAGGGCATCCACCAGCTTCTGCCGTGCGGCGATATCACCGAGGTAACCGTTCAGAGTTTTGGAAAGGGATTCTTTTTTGTCCCACTCTCCAAGAGTATTCAGTTCCACCAGATACTGGTTTACCAGGTCTTTGTCACCGATCTTTACCGGTGTGGCAATGGCAGTCACCTTCTTTTCCAGTGCACTGCGCTTCTTTTCGAGTTTCGCTTCTTCTTCTTTTTCCAGTTCTGCCAGTTTCTTAACCAGTGCTTCCAGCTTGTCTGCGTTCGTTACCTGGCTTTTTTCTTTGTCAGAAAGTTTGTCATACGCTTCTTTCACGGAAGTTACGGTATCGGCATCTTCCGGTGTCAGCTTGTCCGCATCCGGCAGGTTGTCGATCCGGTTGATGATCGCTTTCGTCTCGGCATCGGCAGTGGTATGCACCGTCAGTTTCCGATTTTCTGTATTTCCATCCCGTTTGGTTACAGCAATATCCAGTTCTGTTCCGTCTGTAACTGTGATTTCACCATCTACCGGTGTACGACCATCTGATCCGCGGAGCCCGCTCTTGTAAGTCTTTCCATTCACCGTCACAACTGCCGCGTCATAATTGCCGATTGGAAGGTTGGTAAAGGTCAGTTTCTTGACATCTGCTCCCACATAAAGGTCAGTTTCCGTACCGGCATCTGCGGTAAATACACTGCCATTGTCTGCCTGTGCCATATACTGAGTGGTGTTGGCATTGGCGCGGAAATCAAACAGGTTGATCCCCTGCTGATACAGGCGGTAAGCTGCAATCGCCTCCATCGCCTGGTCGGTTGCCATGGGGTTTGGGCGGTTCTGCTTCTCATCATCATAATAGGCATGCAGGAAACCGCCGGTTCCGGTACTATAATATTTTAACAGACCATCTAACAGGCTTTTCCCGCTGGATGCATTGGTCACCGTTGCCGGGTCGATCCCCATGGAGGTAAAGGCGATGATCGCCTGTGCCACCGATTCACAGTTGTAAGTGTCGCCATAGTTGTAATCCCCGTCCGTGGCGATCTTATCGCGCAGCACTTTCAATCCGTGATTGACGGCTTCCCTTACCTTTGCATCTTCTGCTGCATGGGGAGCCAGCGCATACACGACCATCGACGTGATATCGAGGTCTAACGACGGGTTCTTATCATCCAGTGACCAGCCGCCACCGGACAGCTCTTTGCCAAGGATATAACTGATCAGGTCTTCCCTCGTATACTTTGCCTTTTCCGGTACTTCATAGCCTTTGGAGTCCAGAGCCAGCAGTGCCCACGCGGCACCGTTCATCCCCTGTTCCCATGGGGCACCTGCCAGACAGCTGTACGTTCCATCTGCGATCAGGTCATGACCACCGATATCTGTCGGATCCCCGCCTGCAGCCAGCACGGCCATGGTCAGTCGGTGCCATTCGGTCGGTGTGTTGGTGCTGAGTCCCGTCGACGGGTTTTTATCATACAGGTCTTTGACATAAGCACTGGAACGGTTTAAGAATGCACTGTAATCTTCCGCGATCCCCAGCCGTCCTAAAAACAGCACCGTCCAGTCAGAGGCTGTGCTGCTGACATTGTTCAGGAAATCTGCGGTAAACACAGTATCACTTGTTCCCCGTTTCCAGCTGACGGTCTGGGAGATCACGGTGTCCAGGTCATAGGACGATGCGGCACGCACCTTTCCCTCTTCATCAACATCCTGATCTGCTGTCCCGTACAGCTTCAGTTCTTCGTCTTCCTTCCAGGAATCCCCGGAGGGATCTGTTTTTTCTGTCGTCTCCGGAGCCGATGTGTTTTCATCTTTTCCCGTACCGACAACTTCTGCTTCTTCCGGTGCCTCCCCTGTTGGTGATGCATCTGTCCCGGCACTTTCTGCACTGTCGGTGATCATCGGTTCTTCTGTCGGATCAGCAGTACCCTCCACGGCTTCTGTTTCTGCCGCTTCGGCTACTTTTGCTGAAAACTCCTCAGAAACAGTCTGAGCCCGGACTGTAGCCGGGCAAAGACTGAGAACCATGGTAGCCGCCAGAAAAAGACTGATGACTTTATTTTTCATTACTCTTCCTCCGTAACTCCTGTGATTCTTTTTTTCTTTTTATAATAGAGAACGATTCCTGCAAGTACGCCTGTCGCTGTGATCAGTCCTGCGATCGGGAAGAGGATATCGGTATCATCTCCTGTCTTCGCACTTGTGACTTTTCCAGTTCCGGATACCGCAGTGGTTCCGTTTCCAGTTCCTGTGCTTCCACCACTCAGGTTGCCATTGGTAAACGTTCCGGTAGAACCATTATTATTGCTGCTTCCGTTTCCTGTGCTTACTGTGGATGCAGGTACAACCACACCGAAAGATCCAGTACCATTTGCTGTTACACTTAAGATACCTTTGCTTACGGTTCCGCTCAGGGTTTCGATCTTGCCGTTACCTTCGTGCAGTACACTTAAGGTCTGTCCGTTATAGGAGGTTCCCACCTGGAAGTTCACGGTAAGTTTGTCATTCCATTCCACCTCTTTTCCGTCTTTGTACAGTGCTACATCGTACAGGCGGATCAGGGCTTCTTTGGAACTGATCATGTTCTGCATCTGTTTTACCACATCATCGTCTGCTTTCAGAGCAGTCAGGCGCAGCTCATAACCGGAGAGTTTTCCGGTTACGGAGATCGGATAGTTCTGGTAGGTCAGTGTTATGCTGTCCTCGTCCTCATCCTGTTTCGGTTCATCCGATGGGGATGGATCCGGATTCGGGGTCGGATTCGGGGTTACCTCTTCCAGACGTTTGATCTCTGACTCACGCTCTTTCAGTGCTTTTAGAGTGTCCTCAGATACATATTGTTTCTGCTCATCACTTAAGTTGTCATACGCATATCTTGCTGCTTCCACAGCGGTCTTATCGGACAGGCGCAGATCTTTGACAGCCGGGAGGCTGTTGATCCGGTCGGTTACCTTCTTCGCTGCTTGTGCATCTCTCTGAAGCCAACTCATCTGGTTTTCTGCAATCAGCAGTTCACTCAGAAGTCCGCTGTCTGTCAGCTGCTGCTTCTGGTCGTTATTCAGGGCGTTGTAAGCATCCCGGGCTTCCTGTACCTGGTCAGCATCTGCTACTGTCAGGTCATCGACGGCCGGAAGGGCTTCGATCAGTTCTGCCACATGGTCTACTTCTTCCTGTAACGCATCCAGACGGTCTTCCGCTACTGTCAGTTTCGCAAGTGCTTCCGCAGATACCCGGTCTTTCAGGCCTTCTTTGATATCCTCCAGTGCTTCATAAGCGTTACGCGCTTCTGTAACCGCTGTCTGGTCTGCAAATAGGATATCTTCGGCTGCCGGCAGTGCATTCAGTTTTTCATTGACTTCGTCCACTGCTTTCTGGTCAGCTGCTTCTTCCTTTAATACATTCAGGCGGTCGATCACATCGTTCAGTTTAGTAAGGCTGTCCAGAGATCTCTCTTCCAGATCTGCCTGCTGTTCCTTACTTAACGCATTGTAATGTGCCAGTGCGCTTTCGATCGCAGTTTCATTTTCCAGGGTTACATTTTCTACAGCTGGAAGTGCTTCGATTTCTTCGATCATCTGCTCAACCGCTGCTGCATCCAGAAGTTTTGCGATCTGTTCCTCTGCCTTTACCAGTGTTCCAATAGTTTCTGCTGTCACATAGTATTTCTGGTCGTCGGTCAGGCTGCCGTATGCGTTTCTTGTTGCCACAACATTTTCTTGATCTTCCAGGGTCAGGTTTTTCACATCCGGAAGGTTGTTAATCTTCTCGGTTACTTCTGCGGCTGCTGCCTTATCGGCTGCTTCCTTTTTCAGTCTTGCGAGTTCTGTTTCCTTAGCGGTCAGGGTATCGTAATTCGTTACATATCCTTTTTCCTCGCGGCTCAGTTCCTCATAAGCTTCCCTTGCTGCCGTGATCTTTGCTTCACACTCATCCGTCAGTTCGATCGTTTTACCGATCTGGTTGATCTTATCTGTAACTTCAGCTGCTTTTTCCCGTGCACCCGGAGTCTCATCAGCTGCTTCCAGCCACTTATTCCAGGTAGATGCATTACCGGCACTGCCATAGCTTCCGTCATCGTTCTTCATGTCAGCCTGTTCGGTTTTGTAATCATCGATGTAATGCCAGATGATCTCATCACCGGTACTTACATACCAGTCATTCATTCCCATGCTCGGGTGTACGCCATTGACGGTATACATCCAACCAGAGTTCTGACCGTTATCCTTTTCTCTCAGCTCATAGCCACCACAGGACTCCGGTGCTGTGATCGCACTGATGTAGTTCTTTTCCAGTCCTTCATAAGAAAGTCCGGCTTCTTTCAGTGCAGCCTCAAAGACCTGTCCAACGGTTACGTTATCCCCGTCAAAAGTATAGGTTCCGGTTGCGATCCATGTTGTGTAAGCATGTGCAACTTGGCTGTCGCTTCCTTTTATATTATGCTTTGTATCACCGATCAGTCGGAAAGTTACTTCTGTCTTCGTAGGATCCGCAGATGCGTTATCCGGTTTCTTGACATTGATGGTACTCATCGTTGCAGTCAGGATGTTGTGGTCATCCTCATCTTTCTTCACAGCTGTAAAGCGATGGGTTCCCAGTAACAGCGTACTGGAATCGATGGCTACTTCTCCGTTTTCATCGGTGGTTCCGATCAGTGTCTCGCCGTCATAAATATCTGCTCCTGCTATGGTTGCTGCATCGGCATCCGTTGCATGTACATCGGTTCCGTTCAGTGTCAGGAAGATGCTGTCTCCCCGTGTCACTTCCCCGTTTTCCGGTGTCAGCCGTGCATGAAGCATACCGCTCCATCCGGAGTTGTAGAACAGGTCGATCTTATCATCGGCATTCACCAACGTGTTCGCCGGGTCACTGCACTCGATACCATTGACCTTGCATATCCACCCTGCTTTCTTTCCATTGCTTTCGGTAATGGAATTGTCCACAAGAATGAATTTGCCACGGTAGCACTCGAAGTCCATTCCGCTTGCTTTCGCTGCATCCAGAAGTGCATGCAGGACGGTATAACCTCCGTGGTTGTACTGTACATAACGGTTTGCTGCCAGATCCTCTGCTGTCTGCTGGATCTCAACATCCCTTGTCGGGCAGAATACGGTACTCTGGCCTGCAAGCTGTACGGATACCGTTCCACTCTGTTCCGGTACCGGATCCAGATCCATTACTTTGATTACTTTGTTTGGCTCTTCGTCGGTCACTTCAAAGTTGTCTGTTTTGGTCAGATAACCGCTCATGGATACATGGTAGGTATAGGTTCCGTTTTCCAGTGTGTAGGTTCCGTCTTCGTTCGCCTTCATGACTTTGCTTCCCTGCATAACCAGCACGGATGCGCCGTCCGGGATCTCGAAGGTGGTCTGTTTTGCAGCTGAACGACGGATTACATCAATCGTATAGATACGCGGCTGGCAATTATTTTTTCCATTCTTAGCTGTATACTCTACTGTCAATTGATTTTTTCCCTCATTTAACGGAATCTCATCACCAATTCCGTATACGTTCTTGTCTCCGTCTACCTTAATAGAACAAGCTGTTCCTTGTATCGCTGTCATTCTTTCGGCTGATAAATAAATCTTATCTGTTTCATTGGGAACTTCTGTTGTAAAATGGTTCTCAGTTGCTATAAAGCCATATCCCATATCCTGTACAACCGTATTTCCAGTTGCATCTGTATATTCATAATCATCTGCTTCTAATATTCCGTCAAACCGTCCCAAAGTTCCACTTCCATTTGCAGAATGAATTTCAAGATTTTTTAATGGAATTTGCATTTTTAGCAAAGCTCGTGGATTTCCCATTACTCGCGAATAAACCATAGGATATCCTTCATCTGGAACAACAATAATTTCTACATTAATATAGATATTTGTTTTTAGATTTTGCGCCTTTGTAATAGCTTCAGTTGCTATGCGATAACTTTTCCCACCATGTGAATTAGTTGACTCAACAATATCCGAATTTTTAAGTTCTATTAATTCTGAATTTTCTCGGTCATTTCCAAACCAATATCGTGCATATAATTTGCTATTTTCTTTTAGCGCAGATACCCCTACATTGATTGTAGCTGTTGAAGAATTCAGAAATGACATAGTTGCCATTGCCATTTCGTTTTGATCAATATTTCTCTCGACACTGAGCATTCCTGATCCCTTCAATACGCTTTCGCTATTGTTTGCATTTTTACATTCTACTGCTAATGCTTTTAACAATCCTGAATTACGTTGCTCCACTTCTTCTGCATCATCATTATTTTCTACATCGAATGTAAAACTTGGAATATAAGCCAATTTTCCATAGTCTAAGTTAGGATTATCTCCTCCCGACCATCCATAACCTGGCATTGAGTTTCTCGTAAGATTCTTATGAGCATCTCCTGTTGCTCCCCATCCAGCAACGGAAAGATATCCACCAGAAATCTGAACCGTTCCTTCATCTTCCGCGGTTAAACGAATAAGATAACTTGTACTGCCGCCTCCCATGTACTGTCCAAAACTCATTTCCTTATCTAAATCGTTGTCCTTATAATGAAAAGTAATTCCGCTCGGATTATAGATTGCACCCATTTTAAATACTGGAGGAATTAATCGTTTCATTGTTATCTTTGCAGTATCATTACAAGCCAGTTTTTGTCCAGGATTATACACATTATCAATTTGTACATCCATTCCTCTTGCACAAATCACATGATATGCTACTGCATCACCGGCTTTTATTTCAACAATATTCTTTCCTTCTACTAGGGATATGGTATACGTTCCATCTGCATTTTGTTTATATGTCTGCCAACTTTTTTTATCGTTCAACCAATCACTTATATTGTATGTGAGTTTTCCATTCTCTGCCATAATCGGTGCATGAACTCGAACAGATGTGATTTTTGTATCATTTCCATTAGTTGTTGCTGTCGGTTGAAATGTATATTCTGCCGTGTCATCTACACGAACAGTTGTTCCATCTTCCATTGTTTGATTTCGAAGATAATAAATTGTTTTTCCTTCTGTAACTTCTATATTACTATTTATTGTTGTTGCAGCTTCTGTTGCATTTGCATCTGTAACATGAACAACAGCAATACCTGTAAGTTCAGGCCATAATGCGCTCCATAAATATGCCGGCTCATTAGCATCATTTGGAGCTTCCATTGCATCATACCAAAATGCAACCAGAGCTGTTCCTGTCCCATTTGCCTTAATTCGTCCAAACTGTCCGATTTTATCATCTTCTGTAATATCCACAGAAACGATTGAATCACTGCCACCAACTACTGCATAATGCCACTCGGGATCACTATGCTCATTAGATGCACTGTTCGATATTGCCTGCCATGCACGTAATGGTACTAAATCAAAGTACTCACCTACTTTCAAATCTACTTCGCTGCCTTGAGGTAAATTATTTAGCATACTGGCATAATACGTTCCAATACCTTCGTTTACCTGGTTTGAATCGTCTAATAATTCATCCATTGTAAATTCTGTTTTATCCGTATTCCATTTGCCTACCATTCCATATCGGCTAACTTTTCCTTCTTGTCGTACAAGAATCCCCGAATTTCCACTACCTAGATAATAAGTAGGAATTTCATAATAATCGTATTTTTCATCTGATTTATAAGCTGTGTATGTTTGCCAGTTTTTTGCAGTATAAAATTTAAGTTCCCAATATGTTAAAACTTCCGCATCTTTTGGTACTTTCACTGTAGCAAACTTGTTACTGATAGTTGGAATAAACCCACTATCCGATAAATTCAACCCATCAAAAGATGTTTTCTCGGTATAAACATAAAAATGTCCTTCTGTATTTAAATTACTGGATTGATCATTCGGTGTATATGTAAACTTATAATAAGCATCTCCATTTAGTTGTGGTATTAAATATTCATAAATATCATCCTTTTTAGAACAATACTCATATGATCCAGATTCATCATATACATGTAATTCACCTAAATCTGGCAAATAAAGGATTTTGCTCCCAACCTGTTTTCTCGGTGATACTCCTTTAAAGTCTACTGTCGATAATTTTACTTCTGAGGTTTTTTCATTTACATAAAAAAAGCCCCCTGCACCACTATCACTTTCGTACTTGTATGTGCCGGGTACTACTATAAATTGTTTATTTTCTGCATTTATAGGAGCGATTTCTTTTCCATCTAACGAATAAACCTTGATATTTTCATTTACACCAGAAACCTTGAATTCAACATTTTCACTTGCCTGCGAATGAACAGGTAATGCCAATAAAAATATCAAACATACTATTAATCCTAAGAAGGACTTGCGTAATGTTATCTTTTTTTCCATAGTAGTCTCCATGCAATCATCCTGTAGCCGATCAGTAAAATGATCGACTACAGGATAATCATTTTAATTTAGATTAAACAGTTCCGTTCTGGTACTGTTCCAAAACTTCTGCGAAATATTCATTTGTTTGATCTTCTGTTCCAAAAGCCCAAACAACTTTATCACCACTCTCTACCGGAACTACAGATGCGCTCATTACACTGCTTCCCTCAACGAAATCAGCATCTGAGCCATCTCTATGCATTACACAATAATACCAGCCATAATATGTAGTCCAATCTTCACTAGTGTATCCTGACAGAGTCTTTCCATTAACATCTGAAATGGTATCAACATATCCACCGCTTTGAGTAAAAGAAATCACCTTATTAGCATCCATCAGACTGAATAAAGCATCTCCAGCCGTAGGATATGTCTGTGCACAGCCTACTGCTGCTGTGCTGGAATAGCTTGTACTATATGGATTTTTTTCATTTCCTTCTGCTTTTGCTACTGTAAGATCTGTTGCATAATCATACATATATGTATTGTCATGTAAATCTACCAGTTCTACAGTAACACCTGTTGCATCTGCGACATCAGTCTTACTTTCTGCATATACAGTTAAATCTACATATGCATTTGAATTATCTTTGTTATATGCATGAATGCTTGCCGGACCATATTCGTTACTTGCACCTGTTACAGTCAGTTTGCTTGCATAAGTATCTCCAGTTTGTTCACTCTCAACTTTTACAGAAGCGATTTTATCTGCTCCTGCATTAAAACTATAACCCAGTTTGTTTACAGCATCGCTTGCAGTATCAAAACCACTGTAAGAATAATGACTATTTGCCGGGCCTACTTTTAATGTTACCGCTTCTCCTGATTCAATAGGTACAGAAAATGCTGTATTGTATGTGGTAAAATTTGGATCATTTGTTGCAGCACCTACAGGCAGTGCCATGGACAGTGTCAGTGCTCCAGCCATTGCGACTGATGCAATTTTCTTGAAAAGATTCTTTTTCGCCATAATATTATGACCTCCTTCTTGTATGTGCTCCCTCTTGTTAAGCCAACACAGCGTTGGGAGGTTTACCACTGTATGACTGTAAAGTTTTTATTTTTTTAACAATTTTCTATTTTGTTATAAAAATAAAAAAGCCCGTACAACAGAAGTCGTCATACGAACTAATATCTTACTTTCGAACAAGGGTAATTTTTCTTATACCACAACTAACAACAGAAGACAGCATCTCCTGTCCGTTTACTCGTCCAATTCGTTTCGGCCTCCGAATTATCCTGATGCTAAACAGCTTTTTTTGCGATCGTCTTCTGGACTCAGGACCTCTTAGCCTACTTGATGTGCCTTACCAAATAAGAATACTCAGTGGCATATAACATCTTTCGTTGTCCTTACAGCAGGGTGAAACTGTCCCGGATTCTAACCGGCTTCCGTTTTCGCATGCTCTCTTTAACACGTCGTATAAAATTTTGAAAATCCTGTCATAATATCTATAGGATCATTGCACGGTAGTCTTAGATTCTTCTTTTCTAAGACAATCCCTCTATATCTTCCCTATTTTCCGGCACTTTCCGCTTTGTCTGACTGAAATTTTGACGGGTTTTCGATTCCGAATCCGGGAACTGGAGGATGGTGATCTGGCTTTGTTTAAAACTCATGGACAGATGCACGTACCGATCCATGGTGATCTTGACCGTAGAGTGTCCCAGCATCTCGCTGAGTGCTTTAATCTGCATACCCGATTCCACGCAGCGTGTCGCAAATGTATGACGGAGCGTATGAAAATGCAGATCCCGGATACCACAGGTCTTTAAAATTTTTTTAAAATGTCTCGTCATTCTCCTCGGTTCCACAGGAGACAGTGCTCCGGACAGCAGATAGTAAGAGGATAGATAACTGCTTTTATATTTTGCAAGAACTGGGATTATCTGCGGGTGCAAAGGAATCGATCGTTCGCGTTTGTTTTTGGGTGAACCGATATGCAACACTGTTTTTGAATCCCCAGGCAGAGGGTTCTGATTCTGGATGCGCTGTAATGTGTGCCGGATATGAAGCACCTGTTCTTCCAGATCAATATCCGCCCAGGTCAGTGCACAAAGTTCCCCCAGACGAATCCCGCTGAACAAAGTCAGCCGGATACCAATAGAGATCAAATCGTTGTTGGCTTCCAGATAAGCAAGCAGCCTGCGGGACTCCCCATCAGAAAGAATATCCAAAGCTCTCTTTGCGTGATCAGAAACCGTTCCTGTACATTTGACAGGAAGATAATTTAATGTGTATTTCAAAATCCCGCTGATGATCGTATTGATTGTTCGAATAGAACTACCGGAAAGCTCCTGTTGAAGGACTTCCATTAGCCGATCATAAATACCCTGCCGGATCTCACGTACATAGAGTTTTTTCCACTGGGGAAGAATATATTTTTCTAGGCAGTTTTTATATTTAATATAGGTGGATGGTTTCCAATGTCTGGCAGAATTCAGCAGCCAGTTGTATGCGGCATCGGAAAATAATGAGGTGGAAATGACTTGTGTATTTTTTAACGAAATCGTCTTTTCGTAATTATTTTTCTGAATCAATACTTCCCGGTAAGTGGATGCATACAGATATTTAAAATATGGACGGCCATCCGCCTTTTTCCCCAGCGGGACACGCGCCTCCCAACGTCCGTCCCTGCGTTTATAGATGTTTTGACCAGTTCTCATAAGCAGCCTCCTGACTACAGAATTTTGACAACTTTCCTGACGGCGATCGGTGAGCAGAAAATGTATGGGATGATTAAAAATGCATAAAAAATCGTTCGGAAGAACCAACTATTTTTAAGAAAACGCCGAAAAAGATTGACAAATCTGTGAACAATGTTTAATATTAGGGTTGTAAAGATGTCTTAGAAAAGAAGATTCTAAGATATCTTTTTTATTAATATATGCGACAGGATTTTGTTTAGAACCAAAAAACAGGATATATGGAAAATTTTTCTTTTTTTCCCATATATCCTGTTTCTGTAACCCAACCATTAAATTATACTTTAAATATATCTGACAGGTTAATTATCCTTTTCATAATATCCTTCCTGACTATATTCAGACCACTTCAAATACATTTCCTGGTAGTTTTGTTTGATAAACGCTTGTATTTTCCTGATTTCTCTGTCATTAAGGATTCCCCGATTTTGTAATACTGTATCACCATTATCTTTTACAAAAAATTTCGCTGATCCGGCTTCTGTAAGTTTACGGTCGCTCGCATGTACATGCATACATTCAATCACACAATAAGATGTAAAGTACAAATAATAACCGGCAATTTTATATTCATAATACTTTGGCATCTTATTCCTCCATAAATTTACGGTTCTTCTCTAAATAGTCTCTTGCGATAGCCACTTCAATATCATCCATACTTGTTTCAAGCGCATCTCCCTCTTTTGAAAATACCGTTGCCCGATCTGGACGATTCAAATTCAATACACGATATCCTTCTGTGCATCGTGTGAACGCATATCCATTTACTATCATATCTGCTGCATCAGCAACTTGTTTAATATCAGTCATTTGCAATCTTCACTCCTTTTATCGGTTTTAAAAATTTATCTGTATCAAAGTAAAGATTCTGAAGAATCGGTACAAGATCAATATATTCTTCTTCAGGTTCCTTATTTTGCTTATATTTTGCCATTACAACCAGATAACCTTTATCCCATTCTTTTACTTCCGTATAGTATTCCAGTGAATATGGTGCTGTAAAACGAATGATATGACCATTAAACTGAAAGACGGTATAATTTTTTTCATTACTAAGAGTCGCTTCTTCTGGCATATTCTTCCCCCTTAATAAATTTATTCCTATTTCATTTGATAGTTCATTATTTGTTGCAAGGTACCAAGGAATCTTTCAAGATTGTCTACTTGTGTTGACTTTATTTTATCCTGATTTTATCGCGATTACAATAATAATTTTTTCGATATCCACTCGGTATAAGATTGGTATCATTCACTATTAATAGAATATAAATTTTATTTTTTAAATATACTGTATGGCAAAGATACTTTCTGATTGACTTTCTTAGTCCTATCAGTTATATTATCTTTAGTGATCAGATTGCAGAAACTTGAGAAGCCTGTGATCGGGGGAGGATGCTGAGGCTCCTCTCCTTTTTCTTTATCAAAAGAATTATGTAACGAAATGAATATGAGCATCAGCTGATTTATCAAGAACTTTAAGAAATATACACGCAAATTGTTAAAGAGGGTCTGGCATCACGCCAAGCCCTCTTCGCCTTTTAAAATTTTTTCAGTTTCTGAGAAAGAATTGCATAGCTCCCGATTCCGTATACTCCAAGTCAGAAAACAAGCGATTACATCTACCATGGCCAACCTCCCAGTGCCGGATCATTTGTTCTGTACAAATCTCCTAATTCCCAGTCACCCAGTTCATCTGCAATATCCTCATATGTTATTTTCTTAATATCCTCTTTGTCACGGAATACAAATACCGCAACATTACCCTGCTTAAATTCTTCTGTGAATACATCCAGAAAGTCAGGTGAATGTGTACTGACAAAACATTGTTTAAAAGTATCCGCTGTCTGAATCCAGTTCCCAACTACTTTCTGCCATGCCGGGTGAAGATTAGTTTCCGGTTCATCAATTGCAAGTAACGCACGTTCTTCATTTGTCTGCATGTTAATCAGCATATTTAAGATCAGGCCTTTCAGTGTTCCTTCTGATATGTCGGATAAATCATACTGTTCATTATTATAGAGCAGTTTAAAAATCAATTTATCATATGCCGTTGCAACGTCAATCCGTTTCAGATTCGGAATCAGCTCCTTCATCCTTTCTTCAAACAGATCTTTCCAGAGCAGATCTTCGGAAGCATAACGGTTGAATACATTTGTAAAGTTACTTGCATCGTAGTTTAAAACATCATCGATTTTTTTTATAGTTACCGGTTGACGCATCAGCTTTGTATTAAACTGTGCGCTTGTGTATACGCTGAAACCTTCAAAATATTTTTGCAAATCATAAAGCATTTGGGCGATATTGACCCGGATCAGTTCATTTCCATATATTTGTTTGTTATTCAACAGAATATCTTTAAACTGCATAATAATGGTTTCTTTACTGTCAACTTTAAAAGATAATCTTTTGTTCGTATATCCTTTTTGGATAGCAGTAGAAAAATTACCCGTACCTATTTTAGCGTCATGACATCTGAAATAATTAAAATCCTTTTTGTAAGCCGTTGTATGTTCTGCTGCATTTAACTCCTCTAAAATAATATTACAGTTTTCAATAGAATCACCAACAGTGAATGCAAAACGATATCTGACCGGTTTTCCATTCAGATCAATTTCCCAGGAAAAAGAAATAGGTTCTCCCGGTGTCACCTGTTTGTTTAAGATATGACCCCATCCATTTCTGGATACTGCATTTAAAAAAGCGGATTTCAGATTGCCTTCGTTTCCATTTTTCAGCATTTCTGAAAAAAATGTCATCGCTTTTACCAAATTACTTTTACCAGAATTGTTCGGTCCAAGCAAAATATTTATTTTTTCAAATTCGAGTTTTTCTGCCTGAATATTTCTTAAATTATGGCAGGAAAATTCTTTTATCATTTTCTATTCATCCTTTCTGCTCCCCAAGAATCTCTGTCTGCTAACCATATGACATTGGTTATTTCTCTGGATTTTACATTCTTTCTGAGCGGCACTGGTGTCAGTCACTAGCTTTGCACATAGCTGCCACTCCTCGTCCTCTTTAAAGTAATGTATACGATCAGTTAGCACTTCATAATACATATCTATTTTAATTTTCATTATCTAATGAGACACCAAATGTCATAGTTTTGACATCGAACACTTCTTCTGCATCCAATGACTGGATGATAAACGGTGAATGTGTGGATATCATAAACTGACAGTTTGGAAACGTCCTTTTCAGATCTCCTGCGATTTCTTTTTGCCATTTGGGATGCAAGTGCAGATCCAGTTCATCAATCAGGATCACTGCTTCCTCTTTCAGTGGATCCGAGGAATCCGGGTTTGCGATAGACAGACGTTTGGCAATATCCGCAGTAACAGACAATACATCTTTATCGCCTCCACTTAACTGATCGATCCGTAAATCAACCCCCTTTTCGTTTGTCACTAACATTCTGGGAGGTTCCAGCTCGATTCTCAGATTCGTATATCCTTTTATCATCTGTCCAATAGCATTTCTGACACAGCTTAATTTTGGATTCTGATACTGAGGATTTTTCCGTAATTCACGAAGTTCCATATCTTCTTCCATTTTGAACCAGTCGTAAAAATCTCTGAAATAGTTTACATCATCAAAACAATACCGAAGAGCATCTTGAATTTTAAAATCTTTCGTATATCCTCTCGACTGTACTGCACTGGGAATTCGATTCGCTCCATAATAAAGAACCAGTGGCAAAGTCCCTTTTTGTGCTAATTGTGCGTATTTTGTCTTCAGTTTTTTCAATCCCTTGATATCTGTATCTTTCTGCTCAACAGTACTGTCATACGGATACTGAGAAGAAAGTCGTTTCCTGTTTGTCCACGCATATTGCTCCTCATCCAATGTGATTCCCAACGTAATCATGGTACTGTTTTCACCACTCCGGATATCTGTATTGGTCAGATCACAGCCTTTCATAGCCTGCGAATGAATGGTTCGCAAGATCGGAACAAAACCTTTTGTGATGCTTTCCAAGATCGCTGTTTTTCCACTTCCATTGTCACCGACGAGTGCAACAAACTGCTTATCTTTGAAACTTATCTTCTGCTTTTGTATATTTCTGAAATTCGTCAGTTCAAGAAAATCAATTTTCATTGTATCACCTTTTTCATCCAATATATATTGATTATAGCGTACATTTCCTTGCGCTACAATGAACAAATGGGACACGCATATATTTTCGAACTGACATTATGAACACTTTACTCAAAACCTATCGCATCGGTCAATGGATTATTTTTCTTCGTCTCAGCTTCAAGCGGCTGCGGCAGGGTCATTTTGTGGATGCTGTCGATCATGGCGGACAGCTGCATCTGTTTGATGAACAGATCCCGTTCATCGTTCCTTGAAGTATCGTATACCGAGTACGCATGATAATCAAAGAGTTCTTTTGTCTCCTGCCAGTTTTTGTGTTTGGTCGCATCGTATTTTTGATCACGGATCGGTTTGCTTCCGGTTACGATGACGATACATTCGGATTTATCCATCTGGACGATCTCACTGGGATCCATCAGATTCCGTGCGGTCTGCTGGAAACTTTTACTGGATGATTTCTTTCCGCCATCAGACAGGCTTCGGTTTCTCTGACGGATCGTTGCTTTTCCAAGGATTTCGCTAAAATATTTGGCGGTTGTCTCTTCATTGGTTGCAAGCAGGATCAACGTGCTGGAATTTGAAAGCATTTCCTCCCAGTCATCTTTATACCTGGATTTCATCTGTGACAGCGACTGCCAGATAGGGGTACAGGAAATATTGTACTTTCTCATCGTGGCCATGCGCGAAGGAAGCCCCGGAATCTCTCCAATATTTGCTATCTCATCCAGGATACAGCGCACATGGATGGGGAGCCGGTTATCTGCTTCCGGTGGAAGTTCGTGCTCTCCTTTATGGTATAACGTTTCAAACAACTGTGAGTACAGCATCGAGGCCAGGAACATATAAGTCTGGTCTGCCTGTGGTGTGATAATGAACAGTGCAGTCTTTTCATCACCAATGGATGCCAGATCGAGTGTGTCCATATGGGTCAGATTTGCCACATCTTCAACATTGAATGGATTTAGCCGGACACCTAACGATATCATGATGCTCATCCGGGTTTTGGTCGGGGCCAGCTTGAAAGTCTTATAATTTTTCCAGGCCATGCACCCTTCTGGCAGGTGGTCAAATAATTCATCCAGCTCTGTTTTTGCGTTTGGGTTCTGTTCATTCAGTTCTCCGGCGCGGAGCAGTTTCATGACGGAAGAAAAATTTCTCAGGGATTTATCTTCCGTGAAATCCTTCAGATAATAGATGCAGGCCGATAACAGAGCCTCTTCTGACTTTTCCCAGAATGGATCCCCGGTTTTTGCTTCTTTTGGATTGGTATTCTTGATCAGGCACTTTACAAGTGTCATGACTCCCGCATCATCCCGGATGTATTCAAAGGGATTGTAACAGTTGGAATGTTTCATATCGGAAAGGTTGAATATCTTAATCCGGTACTTTTGTTTTTTTAAAAATGTCCCGGTGCTTCGTAACAGTTCTCCGGATGGATCTGTTACCACGTAGGAGGCGTTAGCCTGCAGGATGTTCGGCTTTACAATCCGGAAAGATTTACCGGAACCCGCCGATCCAAACACGGTACAGTTTGCATTGATCCCGGTATGCCAGAAGTTTGTTGAGATACGGACATGCTTGCTGCAGATCATATTGCTTGCCCCGTCGTCTTCTTTTTTCCCAAACGGTTCTGCATACTCCATGGAAAATTTTATCATATCTTTTCCCATATCGTTAAATGCAGCAGACCCGCACTCTTCGTCTGTGGTATAATGCCGGAACCGCTCATATTCATTATATAAGAAGAAAAATGTGAGCAGGCCAACACCGGCTCCTGCCATAATTCCATAGAAAGTGTCTACAGTAAGTGGAAAAATGGAACAGTCTTTTAATTCTGTAATATCCTGGAGAGACTGTATCAGTGCCTCTGGAATAGAAACAGCCTGCATATTTTTAAGATAAGCCATATGGGCCAGGATAACTGCACTAAAGATTCCAACCGCCAGTGATATCGAAATATGCATCAGTTTTGTGCTTTGTGCTTTCTGTGATTCTATCTGTTTTGCCATCTGATGCTCTTCTCCTAATGTTCTTCATAGGGATGCTCTCGATCCAGCATATCCCTGGTATTCTGGAAATTTCGTTCCTGTGAATCCTGGAAAAGATCCGGTATATGCTCCTGTCTTCGTCCGGTTTCGTATAAGATCTGGTACTGACTGAAATTAATGGTTTCCGGTTTGATCCGGTACTCTGTAAGCTGTTCAGATATTTCCTCCACTTCTTTTTGTGACATAAGTTCGATTTCATGCTCCGTGTTTCGAAACTCCTCTTCCTCAAATGAAGTAAAACTCATTTTATCATTAAACAGATCATATTCGGATACCTGGCGGTTCGGGTTATCCATAGCAATTTTCTTCTCCATCAGGCTGGTTTTGGCTTCCAGGTTTTTCATCTCTTGCAGCAAAAGTTTACTGTAATCCGGGTATTTTTCCATCTCTACCTTTTTCAGATACCATTTCCGCCTTTTTTCTTCCGGTTCTTTTCGATACTTTTGAAAATCCATACGACTGTACGATACCGGCCGCTGCATCCTGGAGATGGCTGCATAGACTTTTTCTTTGTATTGGACATCTTTTTTATCCAGGATATATTTTCCGTCTTCTCCCAGATACGCACAGCCATTTGGTGTGACTTCTAGAACATCTTTATTTTCACTTAATATATAGTAATGTTCCCTTGTATTTTGTATCGCCTGATCATACAGGTTTCTTTTATAGGAAACATCAAAAGCCACCGCCTCTGCCACTTTGGAATGGTTTTGTCCATTCGCCAGGATACATTCCTGCAGCAGGCCTTTTTGAATCATCGGCTCCATATCTTTATGAAACAGCAGTTTATAGTTTCCTGCTTTCTCGGATCGCGTGACTGAAACGGTAACCGGTTTTCCTCGTAGCAATTCTTTTAGTATTACCAGCTGATCTTTCGTAAGGCCATCTACAGACATAAGATTTCTTCCTCTATATGTCCGGACCATTTCATCTTTCTCCACGATGTTTATCAGACCTTTCTGGATCATATGGTCTTTTACCAGTTCTGTTACTTGTTTTCCATAGCAGTCCGGATAAATGAAAAGATCGTATTTCGGATCTTTGGAGTTCAGGACTTTATAATATAGAATCCCCTCCTGTTTTAACTGTTTTTCAAAATCACCGGCATAGCTCCTATCACACAGGTTATAGTTTAAATTCCCATCCTTTTGATACTTCAGTAATTTCCCGGCACGATTGTCATAATCGGCAGCGGCCTCAAGCAGGTTTGTAACAGCAGTTACTTCTGTCGCAATCATAGAAGTGGCCCGCTCTGTCATTTGCATCGCAAGGGAAATGGAATGTCTTGCCATATCATCTGCCATGTTAGTTCCTCCTTTTTCTTAAAATATGGACGAACCTTCTGCCATAACAAAAACAAAACCAGATATCCGGTCAGGTTTCACCCATATTACCGGAAAACACAGGAGGTACATGCTATGAACTGTAATCTGTCGTTACTGTCAAATTTTATTGAAGAATATGAAGAGTTATTAATCGGGAAGCGGACGGATTTTTCCCAATACTTTTTTGAAAGCAGTGTATGCACGCAGGATCTGGTGGTCGAATGCATCCGCTACGCCTGCGAGGAACTGTTAAACTGGACGCCACGGCAGGTCTGTAGCCTGTTTCATGCACAGACGGTAGAATTGATGAAGCTGCAGGTGCTGATTCAGCATATTAATTTTCCCTTTGAACTGGAAAAAGACCGAAATCTTTCGTATGTCCTTCATTTGCTTTATCCGGATCTTGTTCCCTTTACTGTGAAAAGCAGCGTGATCAATATCTACAAACAGATTCTCGACGGCAAAATACAATTTCCAAGGAATTATGCCACTGGCGAAGAAGGTGTTGTAAAACTATGTATCTGTATGCAGTATGCGATTGAACATTATCATCCGTTCTCCTCTGTAAAAGAAATGTACGAATTTTTTTCTTCTATGGAAGGTGTCCGCTTCATGAAAAAGTATGGACTGTTTACGCTTATGAACTTGCTAGGGATGGATTCACTCTCCCTGCTCCACGAGGCCCTGCCGCCGGATCAGCGGGATAACTTCTATTTTATTTATTATTCGTTTCAGAAAAACTATAAAAAACAGTGTCGAATGACCGGGAAAGTATAACACTTCTCTTTTTTCTGCTGCCTGCTTACCCATATTCTGTATGTAACTTTTCACAATATGGAGAAACACAAAACAGGAGGAAAGAAAATGTTGACAATGAATGAATTTAAGGAAGCAGTTACGAAAGATTTCAAGAGATTTCTGGATGAGTCTTTTAAAGACAAGGAAATGGTAATGTATCCATTATATAAGATGAATATAGCAAAAACTGCAATTTCTTTCAAAAGTTCTCATGAAGAAATGTCGATTATGCCGGTCGTATACCTGGAAGACATGTATCAGTTCTATAAGGATACTGGAAATCTCAATTATACCTTTGCACAGTTTGCATGTACAGTCCAAACGAAGTTTTTCAAAAATCTGCATTTTTCCGATTGGATAACCGCAGAATATATTTATGAGCACGTATATATTCAGCTTGTAGGAAATGAGCGAAATGCAGATTTTTTAAAGGATCATGTGCATATCAATTTTATGGATCTTTCAGTTATCTTTCGCATTGCACTCCCAGCTGAAGATGGTTATAACAGTTCCTATCTTCTCAGACAGACACATATGGATTATCTGCAACTGGATATGGACTATCTGCGGCAAAAAGCAATTCAGAATTATGAACACTTTTTTGGTATGTCTCAGCTAGTCAATATCCTGGATATTATTCCCAAAAAACTTCTTTCTACTTTACCAGGAAAAATGCCTTTGGAGTTTTACGTATTAACAACTCAGAAAAAATTATTTGGTGCAAGTATCATCTATGCATTTCCAGAAACACTGGCACGTATTAGTTCTGAATTGGATGACGATCTGTATATTCTGCCATCTTCCATTCATGAGGTACTGATTTTGAAAGCAAGTGAGCGCAGAGATGTGGAAGGACTTAGAGAAATCGTTTGTAGTGTAAACGAAGAATCACTTCCTGTAGATGAAATATTATCTGATTCTGTATATTATTACTCTCGCAAAAGCGGATTACAGCTTCTTTAACATCATAATTTAATATTTTTCCATGTGTAGAAAATCAGTCGTTACAAAACGGCTGATTTTTTTTTCTTTTGTTACCCCTATTATCACCCATATTCCAACTGGAAACTATATTCACATCATGGAGGAAGAATAAAATGGAGGAACGAAATGCATAACATACGAAAAATTAAAGATCTCGATCCTAAATGTGGTAAAATACAAACACTTGTCTTGTATTGCACTAAAATTGAAGAAAAAACGACAAAATCAAATACGCCAAGTAACTATCTGGTCTTTTACTTAACAGACGGAGAAACAGATATTGATGCCAAACGATGGAATTACAGCCTGGAAGACTTTAACAATGCACGTGTGCCGGTAAAGATTCCAGGTGTTGTTATCCTGAAGCTGGAAATTCAGGAGTACAATGGACAGCCATCTTACATCATCCACGGGTTCACTTCCAGTGACCAGTATCCGGTTTCCCTGTTTGCAAAGACTGCTCCGATTGATACTGCACAGATATTTGACAATATTCTGAATGACATCAAACAATACCGGGAACCATATGCGTCCCTGGTGGGTGCAATCTTTGAAGATCATCACGACAAGCTTCTCCTCTGGGGAGGGGCCAAACGAAATCATCATAACATGGCTGGTGGATTACTCTATCACATCTGCCGTATGCATGAGATGGCAACATACGTTTCTTCTTTGTATGACTGTGACGCAGATCTTTTGATGGCTGGAGTTGATTTACATGATATCGGGAAGCTGCATGAACTTTTTACCGATGATCTCGGATCTTCAGATCTCACAGATGAGGGCTATTTGAAAGGACATATTGTGCTCGGCATTGAGATTATCAATTCTTACGTGCAAAAACTTGCACTGGATCCTACCGTTGATATCTTAAAGCTGGAACATATGATTCTGTCACATCACGGAAAACTGGAATGGGGATCACCTGTACAGCCGGCCTTTCTGGAAGCTGTTATCTTACATCATCTGGATATGATCGACAGCCAGGGAGAAACCTTTGAAAGGGCAAAGAAGGATGCCCAACCTGGTGTATCCAGACCTTTCACCGGTTCTATGAAAGGAAATATCTTGTTTAACAGATAGTGGAAAGAATTTTAACAAAAATATGGGAGGAACAACACATGAACAAAGTAATCTTAATGGGACGTCTGGCAAGAGATCCAGAAGTGAGATACACAACCGGACAGGACACTCTGGCAATCGCACGTTTTACGTTAGCTGTTGATCGCCGTATGAAACGGGAAGATCAAATCAACGCCGATTTTATCTCATGCGTCAGCTTCGGAAGACAGGCAGAATTTGCCGAAAAATACTTTCACCAGGGACTCAAAATTGCCATTACCGGACACATCCAGACAGGAAGCTACAAAAACCGCGAAGGACAAACGATTTATACAACGGAAGTGGTCGTTGAAGAACAGGAATTTGCCGAGAGCAAATCCGCTTCGGAAAACACCGGAGATTCTGTTTCGCAAAATAAAGGCAGGACATCGACTCCTGCAGGACGATCAAACAACCGGAATGGGAATAAATCGAAACCTTCTGACCCATCTCCAACAGATGCATTTATGGATGTTCCGGATTCGATTGATGAAGAACTTCCATTTAACTGATTACGCAACAAAATTCTAATGTCTGAAGGTGCTTTTGCACCTTCAGCTATTACATGTATTTTCATGTAATGATCTGACAATATACAGTTTCCATCCAACTTCAGATCCCTGAAGAGTAATGATAGCTTTTTTGGTGTGGTCTGTATGGTTCGTATGAAGTACCATCTTTCATTGTTGTTATTTACCAAGTTATCGGGCTTCATACGAACAACTGATAATGATCTGACAAAAGAAAGGGAATACGTGAAAATACGTATTAGTGGGAAAGATGACATATAATATAAAAGCTAGGAACCTTCCAAAAGAAATACCACAAGACAAGATTGATCCCCAAAATAATGGTGTACATATTATGTGGTTGTACCATAACGGATATCGTACATTGGCATATGGTGAAATGCTTGATCTATTAGGAAATTACATAAAAGATATTGTACGCACCTGTTCATCCAATTACGCTTCTGTCCGGCCTGTGGATTATGAAGATATGTATCATGAAGGCTGTGAAGAAGTTATGATTCGTATGGCTTCTTACGATCCATCTCGAAGCAAGCCAAATACTTATTTTACAAAGTACATTCAGGCTAGATGTTACGAACTGCTCGGACACCAGTATGAACATATTTCACCATACTATTCCAAGATTGCCGCAAAAATACGGAAAGCAATTAATATATGTTCGCAAAACAATATCCCGTATAATGAAAATAAGCTCTCTGCCATGACCGGTATTTCCGTACATTCTATCCATAAAACACTGATTCAGACACAAAATTCAGTAGAATGCAGTCTGGAGGATGTAGAGCTTTCTTTAGAAGCTTCTTACCAGTCACCAGAAGCATTTTATTTAAAAAAAGAAGAAGCACAAATTCTCGCATCCACGTTTCGGTATCTGGATGATATGGAACGTGAGGTACTGAGATTACGGGTATTTCATGTGGATGAAGATGGCAGACAGCTGACTTATAAAAAGATTGCCGCTATTACCGGATATCCGGTAGACGAGATTAAAAAAACATTGAACCGTGCGAAACTAAAAATCACACGGACGCATCAGATGAAAGAATCCTTTTCCGGATATTACTATGAAAAGAAACATCGCGTGAAGAAAAAGAAGATTCAGATGCTTCCGGAAGAATCAGCAGATATCATGGAACAGCAGATTCTGGATACTCTATCACACGATTCTACCCGGTAAACCGGAAAGTTTATATAGATGCAAAAATGGAGCTTGTCAGGCTCCATTTTTTGTTGGGATATTTCCATTCACTGTAATATCCGCTGCTTCATCTTTTGTCAGTCCCAGTAAATCCAATGCAGATGAAGCTCCTGTCAGATTCAAGGATACAGAAACTACGGCTTTGGAAAGAAATCCATTGTATTTTTCTGGGTTCGCATCGATTTCCAATGTGCCACACAGCTTCGGACATTCTGCATAGGTATTGGAAAGATCTGTGACCCCGGACGGGATTCTAGATGCGTGCTTCAGAGCCGAACATTTCTTAAAAGTGTTATTCATGGATACTACCGTGGCCAGGATCTCCGGTGCTGTTTCCAGATTCAGACACCCGGAAAACGTATTCGACAGGTTTTGCACATTTATTGGCAAGGATACATCATACAGCGAGACACAGCCTGCGAAGGACGCTTGCATATACAAGACCCCTGCAGCCCCGGACATATCCGGTGCTGCTTCCAGGCTCGTGCAGCCATTACAAATCTCATCCAGCACTGTTACGCCAGAAGGGATCGGATAAACATAGGTAAGGGATGTATCTTTACTCAATGTTCCTTTTAAATTAGTAAGACTTTCACATCTGCTCCAGTCAGGCCCAGTCTTCAGTGCAGTACACTCTGCAAAGGTATCTTCCATGCTCTGTACAGAGGAAGGAATCACATCAATATTCTTTAATTCTTTTTGCCCGGTAAACCAGCAATCCATAGATACCGGCATGACATCATCTTCAAAAACCACGCTGACGATCGGATGGTTTCTCGCGCCTTCAAAAGTGGTCCAGGGCATTTTTTTCTTCTCGAAATTCTTCACATTCCCTGATCCGGTAAATGCAAGTTCACCATTGGAATACAAGGTGGCCTTCACATCCGTAAGATTTGGGTATCCGACATCAAAAGAAGCCACTTCTACTCTCTGATTTTTTACATCTACAGTACATGTTACAGATGGGTCAGATACTTTTGTGATCGTAACGGAAGTTACATCGCCTGTTTCCGCTGCCATATCCGGCTGAATGGTGATCTCTTTTGAATGAAGTCTTATGGATTTTCCGTTTTCATGCTTTTCCAGCACTTCAAAATCATCTGTAAGGATTTTCTGACCTGCCGTGTAAGTTTTTTGATTTTGTGCTGTTATGGCAACTACGGATGTTTTTAACGTTGCTTTTACCGTCCAGGATTTATAAATCATAAAACCCAGGCACAACAGAAGGATGATGCCACCGGCCAGTATCAGCCATCGAACTATTTTTTTCATGATTTTTCTCCCTTCATATCCCAAAAGTGTTCTTATCTTCAAGGGCAGCCTGTGATAATTTCTTTATGCATATCTGGATGGCAAGTTGATGTGTTTCATGGATTTTCTTATTGTATAATGCCTCTTCGATCATCCAGGCCGCGGTTTCATAATCACCATAAATGGAGTGGTCCAGATAATCCAGTGCCCTTTTTATCGCCTGATACTCCCTTGCTTTGGGGTTATATAATGCAAGCACTTTTTCCAGTGTCTGTTTGAGGTTATTTGTTTCTTCCAGTGCTGACATGAAATGATAGATGTAGGTCTTATCTCTTTTTGATGCAACATTTTCCCGCCAGATATCAAAAAACAGCAAAAGAACAGTAAGGATAAAAACCGCACATGCAATAAGAAGTAAGATCTTCAGATATTCCCTGCTAATACCAAACATATCCGTATCCTCCCTCATAGTTCTTCCAGTGCATTTACGATTTCTTCCATCATGCCATAGATTTCCTCGGCAGTGGCCGTAAGAAACATAGTCCTGCATATGATTTCCCCTGGTGTGGTAAAAATCACAGATTTTCTTTTCTGCTCATTATATTTATTGATTTTTTTCATTACCATTGGATTGCATCGCTTCGTAAGTGTACATTCTACAAAATTGATTCCGGATTTAAACGATACAATGATTGGGACGGCACCGTGGATTTCGATCAAAACGCCATCGTCTGCATGGCGTTTTTCCAGCATTTCCGGCTGTGCTCCCTTTTGGGTCTGTAAAAATTCCAGAAATTGCTCTGCATCAGTTTCAGGCATCATCTGGTTTTGATCGGATGGCTGGTATGTAGAAGCTGTTTTCAAACGCTCAATTTCTTCTTTTGCATCCGATAATTCCTCCAGTAGCTCTTGCACGCGCTGATCATTTGATCCATTCCGGGAAGTATTTTCTTCTCTTCTTAATGTCAGATTTTCCTGCTCCAGTCGGTCGATCTCTATTTTTGCCTGTTTTAATGCTGTATAATATTCCCGGATCTGTGACTCATATTTTTCTTTTGTATGCGGATCTGTTGGTACAGTCCCGTGCAGTTCCTGGTTCTTAGCCAGCAGAATTTCATCGATATCATTCTTTTGCTGCTTCAGCAGCCGTATCTGATTTGTTAAAGAAGAAACCTGGATCTGCATCCTCTGAAGTGTCTCTTCCCCGGAGTTTCGCTGCTTGTAAAATTCCGCTTCATCCTCTTTCAGCTTTCGCTGCTGCATCTGAGACTGTTCCTGCCTCTTTTGCAACTCTTCCTCCTGTGCGTTTAGATTTTTCTCTTTTTGTAGCAGTTCCTGAGATTTTTTGACCAGTACATCATCTTTATGGTTTAAAACTTCCTCTTTTTGCTTTAGCAGGATTTCCTTTTCCTGCAATTGTGTTTCTTTCTGGTTCTGTGTAAATGATAATGCATTTATTTTTTCCTGCTCTTCCTGTAATCCTGCTTCTTTTTCATACAGCAGGGTACTTTTTTGATGCAGTTCTTCCAGACTGGACAATACCTCGTTTTTCTGATTGTCCAGGAAAATTTCTTTTTCTTTTAAAATATTTTCCCATTGCTGGTACTTATCTTCCTGGTCTTTCTGTAAACTTCCCTCAAGCTGTTCATTTTTCCCAGATTCCGTCAGGCCAGCACGATCAGTGGCAAATGCTTTGGATTCCGATAACTGGCTTTCCAGGATTTGGGTAAACCGGTCAAGCTCCTCTTGCATACTAAGGAGAGTTTTTTCAAACATATCCGGGGTACAGGAAGCAATGGTTCGCTGTAAGATCAATACATTCCCGTGCTTTAAATTTACCGTGGAATGGAATGGGTTCTCTTTTGTTATTTCCGTAATATCTTTGTCATATTTTTGCGAAACCCGTATTTCCAGTATCTGTTCCTGCTCTACATAGGATATAAAGTATCGGATTCCCTCCTCACAATATCTGGCAGATATACAGGAGCCGTCTTCCGAGTGATACTTTTTTCCTCCTTTTTTCTGGATATGTGATAACAGATACGACTTCATAACTGTCTGCCCGGTGGACACGCTTTCTTTCTGTTCTTTCGATTTTTCAACTTCTGCTTCCGGATTGATATGTTTAATGTCCTGATGTTCGGTTTCATAAGTAAATAATAGCTCTGCCATTTTGGTAGCATACGGATTTTCGCTTTCTGTATCTGCAGGTGGTTTTGACAATTCATAGGTATCGTATTCAGTTTCTTCCGTATGATCAGGCGGAAGTTCTATAATCTCTCCTGCATCTTCTGATTCTGTAATACCACACAGGTGTCCGAATTCAGTCAGTTTTTCCATTGCAATACGTTCAAAAAATTCCATAGACTTTTTCAGTAATGCAGCCGCCTGTGTCTCTTCCATATCCCGGAAAGTACCCACATGCTGTATAATTACCGTATTGTCATAGGCATTGCAGCGAAATCCATCATATTTTTCAGCAATATCCATGGCAAAATGATAAGCAGCTTCCTGATCCATGGATGGATACTGTCTTTCGCTACGGAAATTATACATTTTATTTGCCTTATCAAATTTTAACAGGATATGGATCTGCTCCGTGACCATATCATATTCCATTCGCAGTACGCCCGTGTCGCTTCCCTCGTAGGGTGCAACCACGACATCTTTTTTTGCTTTCATGCTCTTATAATGCTCGACAAACAGTCGATCCAGATTATCTAATTCTTGTTTCATTTTTCCCGGCGCTTTTTGCGTCTTCCTTTCTGAAGAATTCATGTTGAATATGGGCGATTTACATAAAGCGATGCAGCATGAAAAAAGCATCCAGGACCATGTGTGTGTCCCAAATGCTTTTCATGATTGCTTTTAGCGGAAGCAAAATCGCTTTAAGATATGTACCAGCTCTGCTTCTATCTGCTCCGGCTGTGTTGTGATACAGTTGGTTTCATACATTTGCCGGAACCCTTCCGCTTCTCTTCGGTTATCATCCTCCTGAATATAGATGGCAATCACCTGGATTCCTGCTTTTCGTGCCTCACGCACTGCCGCATGAACATCTTCGATGCCATCCTCGCGACCTCCCGGATAGGCACTGGGTAATCCATCCGAGATTACGATCAGAAGTTTGTTTTTTTCTATCCTTGCCAGTAATTCTTTTGTAGCCACACGGATAGAATAACCATCTTTATTACAGGATGCACAGGAATCTTTTTCATAAAAATTCCATGCCGCATTCGAAGAAACATGCTCATGCCAGTCTTTGATAACCGTGTGTTCCACCATATAATCCGTATAAGCGGTAAATGCGGTTTCTTTTAACAGTACATGTTCGGAAAACGCATATTCGATGACGGCAGCTGCCCCGCAGCAGTAATTCCGTTTGCTCATTCTTCCATTTCCCATTGACCCGGAATTATCAAGCAAAAGGTACACACATCCTTCAAACGGTTCACTTCGTTGGGTTCTTTTGAAAAAATCCATGCGGTTCATAGCGAGTTTATAAACTTTTGCCGCATCGATCTTTCCTTTGTTTTGTCCGCGCAGGGACAGGCCCTGGCGGTTTTTAAAGATTTTTTCTACTTTTCGTTTCAGATTTCTTGCCCTGGCCAGCAACGTTACCGGCATCTGTTGATCCGGATGGTAGGTACGTTTTTTCTCTGTGAAGGTTACCATTCCATTGTATGTATTCTGCACGGACGTAAGATCCGGAAGGACATCTTCCTGTGATGAGGTGACCTCATCTTTTGCTGGCTGTTCTCTTTTTCCTGTTTTTATAAAGATTCCAATTTCTTCCCTGCTGGTCTGGTCGGCATCTTTCATAGCAGCATGCACATCTGCCTCTTTCAGCTGCTCCACAGTTGTATTCTGCGTTTGCTCCTGTTCCTGGTTTGCTGTCAGATCAGAGCTGCCAAATAAGGAAAACAGCTGACTTTCTCCACCTTCTCCCGTCTGCTCTGTGCGGGAGTCCGCCGGAAATGACTGGTTTTGCGGGAATTGCTGGTTTAACTGTGCTAGAAGCTCCTCCAGTGGTGTCAATTTACATGCGTCTATAATCTCCGAAGCAAGAAGACCACATATTTCAACTGCCTCTTCCATGCAGGCCCGGCATGTTTTGGCACTGACGGCCTTGCGGATATGCGGGATTACCTTCTGAAGCAGACGGTGTATCTGTATGTGTTCCACTGCAAGCGTACCAAATCCTTTTTGGTAAATAGACATGGTAGCTAATGTCAGGATTTGATTTAACACAACTGCAAGATATACCCTGGGTTCATCAATCTTTTCTTTCATTTTCTCAGGAAGTGGTTCTTCCTCCCAGCTTTGTCCACGGCACAGCCGTATGTAATTTACGTATCCTGGGTTCTTCAGACAGCGGATCCGTTCGATGCGTCCGTCTTCCAGGCTGTTGACAATAAAATGTACAAATTCCTGCAGTGCAGATTTGGAAATATGGTAGCCTTCTTTTTGTATCTCCATTAAAAACAGATCATAGTCTGCATCCTTAACAAATCTTCTGGGTGGAGTTTCTACCTGTCTGGAAAATATTTCGCAGATTTTTTGGAATCCTCTTTCGAGTCCGAATTCCCATGATTTTTCTGTTGTAGAAAGCACATGCTGTATCTCATGCCCCAGTAAAAATGTAGACCATGCCATCATTTCTCTTTCGTTACGTATGAAAATATCCCCGGTACCGATATGTATCACTGCATGATTTGTCCAGGAATTTTCATCTGTCTCCAGTTCCAATACAGGTATCCGGTTTGGCGGAAGTTTCGCCAGATAGATTTTCAAAGACATATCCAGCGATTGATAGTATTTTTGGTTCCATGTTTCTTTTTCTTCCCTTGTCCATTGTTCGTTCATTTTCTTTCCTCCTATTTTCTCCATGTTTTGAAATCGTATTACAATCAGAATATGGGTAGTTGGAACCATCCAAAACCGCATCAAGGAAAATACTGGAGACGTTTGAAAAATGTATATTTTAAAGGAGCATGCACTTTTTGCATACTCCTTTACTATCCTGTTCTTGTTTTATAATGTTATTTTCTGGTTTAAAAGCTGTTCCAGCATCATTCTTTCATCCAAAGGGCAAGTATTAATCACATGCAGTTCGATTTGCTTTCTTAACGTAGATGCCCCCGGGATTAATGCTACCGCATTTAATGCCCTGCAAAATCCACGGATATTTAAACAGCTGTTCTCCAACGTCCCCTGTTGCACCGATTCCCGCAGCAGGGAATAATAAGCATCCACCTGCGCAAAATACTGCCCGGCCAGACGTTTTTTCCCTACTACGGCTTCCAGCATAGGGCGGATACTCGCAGGATAATCAAACGCGATGCAGGCAAAACGTGACATCGTTGCATCGTTCTGTTCACAAGTTCCGGTGTAATTGCTGTTTTGCGTACCGATCAAAACACAGTCCGGATGTATCTGGATCCGACCGTACCCCTGAATATCAATAAAACCGGAGCCATCGGTTATCTGGTTTGCAAAGGATGCCAGAAAGTTCGCTTCTGCCATATTCATTTCATTCAGGCAGTAGACCCCTCCGTGCTGCAACCAGTGGACAAAACTTGCGTGTTCCTGGACAATGGACACTGAGGATGACTTTGCTTTCAGATATTCAAATTCCGATGCTGCGTGGATATCCGCATCCTCCTGGCCCATCTGATACTTCAGATACTCGGATGCCATGGCAACCGTCAGCTTTTCAGCTGCTGTGTTATCTGTAGATTTTGTTCCATATAAATCGTCCGCAGTCATGCTTCTTGTCATGGTTATCATATCAAATGGCATATGAAAAATCATAGCCAGTGTTTCCGCACATACATTTTTTCCAACGGACTTGTCTCCTTCTAAAATCAAAGGTGATCCGATTAGGATATTAATGGCACACAATGCCAGTAATGACGTTTGGGATTCTTTATCCGGATCAATGTATATGGTTTTGGGAATATGGATGGGTCGGTCATACTTGCGATACCGCGATAAGATCTGACGGATCAGTTCATCCGGGAAACGATGTTCTTTCATTACCCGGATATTTCGCTCCAATTCTTTTCTTCCTGCAATTCCCAGCCCTATGATCTGTTGACACATATCCTCAAAAACAGATGCATCTACCTGCAGTAGTTCTGCTTCACAGGTTTCATATTCAAGTTCTGCATGGAAGATCACATTGCGACCTGTCTCATAGGATACAAGATACACCAAGCAGTTAATTTTTTTCTGAAAATACTGCCTGAAAATATCAGCAGCCTCTTCCTGGCCACGGGCGAGAAAACCAATTCCGTTTTCTTTTTTCATTTCTTCAGCAAAAAATTCTATCTTTCCAACTTTATTTTCACAAACAATAATTTTCAATGGTAAATATTCTTCCGTATTTGCATCCAATAGCTGCATCATATCTGCCGCTTTCGGATAAGTCATTGCCTTCTGAATTTTAATCATTTTTTTCATGTTCCTTTTCTTTCCTCCTGTTTGATAGTCTTCTCCAGCTGTGAATAGTTACACTTGAAATATGAACGATTCAATATTGTAAACATCGAAAAACTGCATGAAAAAAGAGCAGGCAAAACCCGCTCTTTCTCAAATACATTACTTTTAGCTTGCTTCTTTCTGGAAGTCCTCATGCAGTACATCAAAAGACTCCATCAGAAAGCAATTGTAAACTCTGTTTTTCTTATCTCCGTATGCAACAGACTGTCCTGTAACAAATAAAACGTCCCTGGCCCTCGTAGCCGACACAAACAGTAAACGTCTCCGTTCTTCTTTTTCGTCCAGAGCCAACTGTTTGTTATGATAATGGGATATTCCATTAAATACGACCGGCCATTCTTTTCCTTTGGATGAATGAGCCGTAGTTAATACCACACCAGGATAATCCTGCTGCCTTTTTTCTGTTTCTTTTTCTCCATAATCCAAAAAATCCTGACCATACTCTATGATCTCTTTTAGATTCTTTCTTTGCAGCAATTTCTTTAAAAATCTGGCATAAATCTCATCTTCTGTATCCAGTGCTTCCAGTAGTTCTTTCAGCTTTTGAAGACTCTGCGGTTCCGGATACGAAGCAAGCATTTCCAATTCTTCTCGCAATTTTGCAATTTTCTCCATGATCTCCACAGTATCTTTTTGGGTCATGGTATTATTGCTTACTGCGTTCAGATACATAAATGCTGAAGTTGTATCTGTAGGATCTTTCATAAACTGTAACAGACCGATGACTGCCATCACGCGGGAATTTTTCAATGTTGGCTCCGGATTTAACATGATCCAGGGAATCTGATGTTCTGTTAAAACCGTACCGATTCTTAACAGTTCGTCCCTCGAAAATGCAATGTATGCCATGTCTTCATATTCCCAGTCTTTCCTGGCCTCTTTTATCATAGACACAATATACTGCTCTTCTTCTGCTTTTTTCCAGAACTGTTTCACAGTAACAGACTTTCCATGTTCTCTGGTAGCCTCCAGATCCTTTTCTACGCGATTATGGTTTTTCTTATTGATTTCATTTGCATAATCAATAATTTCCGGCGTTGATCTGTGATTTTCCAGTAAAAAGAAATCAATTCCCTTTGAAACGCCAAGCTTCTCATAGAATTCGATCATATACGCAGGATCAGAACCCTGAAAAGAAAAGATACTCTGGCTGTCATCTCCGACAACCATAAAGGATTCAAAGCTCGGAGAATCTATCAGGATTTTTAAAAGTTCAAACTGCATAGGCGAACTGTCCTGATACTCATCTACCATGATATGACGGTAGCCAAAATCTTCAAAATAATATGGGTTCCTTTTGATAAGATCCATGATCAGAAGCTCCTGATCGGCATACTCGATCAGATTCTTTTCACGAAGTATGGCATCGTATGCATCATACAGCTGGAACAATTCCATTGCTGCCGCAGAATCCTTAATATACAGATCATAATCCTGCATCAGCTTCGGAAGTCTGCTTTCGTCTCCACGGCTCAACCGGTTCTTTTTAATCAATGAGAAAACAGTTTTTGCTGTTGTCAGAGCACCTTTTACATATGGCAGGTTTGCTTTAAAATTCCGGTAATCCAGTCCGGTGACGGTTATCTCTTTCAAGAGTTTTGCAACAATCTTCGATTTTTCTACCTCATCGATCAGCCTGGGTGGTTCTGTAAATCCCAGTTCCTGATAATTTTCACGGATAATCCGGTCACCAAAGCCATGAAAAGTTGTACAGGTTAATTTTTCCAGATCCGCCTCACAGCCAAGATCATCGGTATAAAGCCGGATTCGTTCCCGCATCTCTTCCGCCCCGGTATTCGTAAAGGTCAGCAAAATCATATCTTCTGGTCGGATTCCTTCATCCAGCATATTTGCTATTCGAAGAGCTGTAACCAGTGTTTTGCCAGCTCCGGCTCCCGCATTGATTCTTGCGATTCCTTTGCGGAATGCAATGGCATTTTCCTGCTCATCCGTAAGGATTAGATCACTTACCGTCCGCTTGGAACGTTCCTTTTCGATATGGATCGGTGGTTTTGTAAAATTGCAAACCTGTCGCAGGCTGCAGGTATCACATGCTTTCTTTCCGTTCATATCCTCGCCCCGAAGGAATTCCTTCAGCTGCGGCACAAACAATTTGTCCATTCCCTGTGCATCCGGAGAAAAATCCCCCTGATTGGAAACATGATGTGTCTCCCACAAGGTAACAATGTTTCCGCCACCTTTGGTCTGGAAAAAGTCAGGTTCAAATTCTTCTTTTGTAGCAGAATCTGATTTTTTGCGCAAAAAGTAAAAACTGGCTCCTACATTTATATGTGCATCATCTTCAGATAATAAAGTTCTTCCATACCGTAACATGGAATACAACTCCAGATTCTGTTTTGCACCTGTATCCTTATTTTTTCCGATCTGTGATACATCCGGAGCTTTGCAGCATATCTTTACAACTTCCAGATATGGTTCCTGCACAGTTATTCTCTGGCGTTTTTTTCCATTGTACACCACCCGCTCAAAATTCCGGTAGCCTCTGAAGATAAAATCCGGTCGCACTTCCACACTGCACAGACCATCCATATCAATGATCTTTTGAGAAGCTGCCACCGCTGGTTTTCGTGACTCACAGGTAAGATACCGCATAACCTGACGGTAAGTATCCATTGCATGAAGCCTTGCCGTTTCCGCTGTCGGGTAATCCATCTTTTCATACGCCTGGATGATTCTTTCTTTGATCTGTTCTTTGTCATATCCATGATAAATTCCGTTTTTGATAATTTCCTTGATCAGCACAGCTTTATCATAGACATTTTCCTTCCGTTTCCCTGTTTCAAGTGGTATGTCATGTTCTCTTTTGAAACTGCATCGGTAGCTTCCTTTCAAATGTCCTGACTTTATCACTTCGTTCATACTTTCTTTCCTCCTGTTTCCTATGTCTCCATATATGAATTGTTACATATGTGATATGGGCGATGGGACATTTGGAAATGTTTGTAGTTCATCTAAAGAATGTAACAAAGAGGAAATTTATTCGTAAAAGTGTTTTCGAAAATACAACATCAAAGCAATTAAATTATTTTACATAACAAATATTTTTCGGCATTAAGTATGATATACTCAATTCAATAAACCTGAATTTGGCTATTTCGTTGCAACAATACTTATCCAATGATTTTTTGCATTTGAAT